>Ga0181536_10000918_pt1 | contig 35176 bp, 24 predicted proteins | sample PEATcosm2014_Bin_41_FD_121105 | JGI IMG/M metagenome (GOLD analysis project Ga0181536, IMG submission 121105) | Peatland microbial communities from MTU Mesocosm Facility, Houghton, MI, USA - PEATcosm2014_Bin17_60_metaG | ecosystem: Environmental > Terrestrial > Soil > Wetlands > Peat | place...
AACACTTCGGCCAAAGCCAGCCCACGTGGCCACGTCATATATTCCGCGTGTCGCGGCGTGGGCACGGATTCTGTCCACAGATTGGCCTGCGCACCGAGAATGTACTTCGGGTCCACGCCCTCGGGCACGGGCTCGAATCGGTAACACGTACTCACCGGCAGCCAGCCGAAGGTGCTGGGCTCTAGCGAAGGGTCGCCCTGATAGTAGTCGAGATAAACGAAGCTTGTGGGCGACATCACCACCTGGTGCTGCATCTTCGCTGCGGCAATCCCGCCTTCCATTCCGCGCCAAGACATGACCGTCGCATTTGGCGCCAAGCCGCCCTCCAGGATCTCGTCCCAACCGATCAGCCTCTTGCCCTTCGATTCCAGAATTTTCTCGGCGCGCCGGATGAGGTAGCTCTGCAACTCCTCTTCATTCTTCAGGTGTTCCTCTGTCATGCGCCGCTGGCATTTCGCGCAATTCTTCCAATAGCCTTTGAAACACTCGTCTCCGCCAACATGAATGTACGGCGAGGGAAACAGCGGCGCCACTTCAGCAAACACCTTCTCCATGAATTCAAAGGTCTGCTCGTTGCCCGGACAGAACGCATTGTCTTCTCTTCGGTGGTAGTCCGTCCCCGGATTGACGTGAAACGGCCCGCCCGTGCAGGACAACTCAGGGTATGAGGCTAGAGCCGCCAGCGCGTGACCCGGCATCTCAATCTCTGGAAGCACAGTGATGAACCGCTCCTTCGCATACGCTACTACCTCGCGAACATCTTCCTGCGTGTAGAAGCCGCCTTCGGTCGCCGCTTCACCCTCGCGCGGTAGTTCTCGTTCCCCCCACTTTCCGATCCGGGGAACACGCCACGCACCAACCTTCGTTAGTTGCGGAAGACTCTTGATTTCGATTCGCCAGCCCTGGTCATCGGTAAGGTGCCAATGAAAGACATTCATCTTGTACTTGGCCATCTGATCGATGTATTGCTCGACGAACTCCTTGGGGAAGAAATGCCGGCTGACGTCGAGCATGAGACCCCGCCACGCAAACCGGGGTTGGTCCACAATCCGCACACAGGGCGCCGTCCACGCGGCCTTTTGGAGCGTCTTGCTTTCAATTTCAGGAGGAAAAAGCTGAAGCAGCGTCTGTACTCCGTAGAACAACCCAGCGGCCGAGGGCGACTCAATGCGCACTCCGCGCGTTGTCACTTCCAACTCGTAACCCTCGAGATTCGCGGATTCCCTCGATTGCCGGTTCAACGCCAAAACGATCGCTCCACGCCGGGCCGATGAGTGGTCCGATTCGTGAACCTTTAACTGGAATCCCGTGGCCGCCGCGATCGCCTTTGCCAGATAGACACCGACCTGGCGTGCCTCCGGAGCACTCGCTGGAGCGATGATGCCTATGCCAGCGTGCAGCCGGAAGGACCCCGAATGGGACTCCACCGAAACAGGCTGAGGAATCAGCTTGAGTGCCGGACCTCCGTTGCTCTTTGCCCCGCCCACCGCCGCCAGCACAATGAAAAGAGCGGGACGCGCCATCACCGTTTTCATACTCACCGTCCTCCTGCGCTCGAAAGGCCCATGCGCCGCAACCCAAGCTCTGTGTGTTCTGCTAAATGGCAAGGGGCCCAAGCCAAAACTACTGCCTGGGCCCCTCCATTTTCGCCTGCTGCGCCTGTTGTCGTCAGGCCGGCACCGTGCTTAGAAAGAGAGCCTCAGCGCCATCTCCACCACGCGAGGTGAGTTAGCCTGGCTCGTTACGGTGCCAAACGAGGATGATCCAACCGACATGTTCGGGCCCGCAAACTGCGGATGGTTGAGTGCGTTCGTCGTTTGGATGCGGTACTGCAAGCGCATGCCTTCCCGAATTTTGTCCAAAGAGAAGTCTTTGAACAGTGATAGATTCGAGTTTCTCTGCCCCGGCGTCCGGACCCAGGGCAATGTCCGCGGCGCATTGCCGATGGTGAAAGGGGCAGGTGCAACAAACACATCCGGATTCGCAAAATACTGGGTCATCCAATCCGATCCGGTGTTGCGCGCCGGTGTACCGACTAGATTGGGCCTCTGAGGACCGTACGTGGGCAGGCTAATACTGCCCTGGTAACCGGGCAGCAGGGGACGGCCGTCGTCAAACGTCCAGATGCCATTGATCTGCCATCCACCGATGAACGCGTTTACCACAGGATTCCAGTTCCCACCGATCTTCTTTCCGTGGCCGAACGGCAGTTCATACGTGTGACTCAGCTGTAGTATTTGAGGGATGTCGTACAACGATACGCTCCGCTCGAGATAGCGTCGATTGGGATCCTGAAGAGAAGTCGAGCCCGTATACCAGGCGTTGCTGCTAGCGCTAGCGTCGTCCAGGGCCTTCGAGTACGCGTAGGTAACCAGGAACTGAAGTCCCGCGGAGAACCGCTTCTGAAGCCGTACTTGTAATCCGTTGTAAATCGAGTCCGCAACCGGTTGATCATCGGTACCGAAGCCAGTGAACTGCGGGAACGGAAGCTTCAACTGATAGGCTTGAATCGTGCTGGACGATAGCCCACTGTTCTGATTGGTGATGATTCCGTAAAACGGGTTAGACACGTAGTTCAGAAGGCCCGCGATCTGGCTCGGCGAGTATTGCTCAATCTGGGGGCCGAGAATATCGTACTGCCCGCTTCCACCGAAATACAGATGCGTGCCTTTCTTCCCGACGTAGCTCGCGTCGAGCAGCGTGTTCCAGGGAAGTTCCCGCTGGATACCGAAGCTCCACGACTGCTCATAGGGTACCGCGTTCGCCGTTTTGAGCGGACCATACGCGCCAAAACCGATATCATTCAAGAGTCCAAGTGAGTTACCCGGCGGTAAATTCGGCCCTGTTATCGGCCAAGGGTCACTCAGCCGTCCCCACGGAGTCGCCCCATCGTTGTGGTAACTCGTGAGCCATGGGGTGTCCTCGACATATCCCTGGTGTCCAGTTCCAGCTCCGCCGACCCCCGCAACAGCGGCGCGGGAGGTCGAGTAGTAGACCCCGTATCCGCCGCGAATTACTGTCTTATTGAGGGCCTGCCATGCAAATCCGACTCGAGGTTGGAAATTGGTTAAGTCCGGCTCATATGACTGGCGATTGCTGGCACTCGCAAACACCTCGCCCCCATACAGCGTTCCCATGCCCGGAACCTGGAGCGGAGAAACCGCGTTGGGGTCCACCCAGTTCTGATGGTTGAATCGCTCGGTTCGCGGCAGAGTCACGTCGTAGCGGAGGCCGATATTCAGCGTCAGGTTACGCCGGATTTTCCAGTTGTCCTGAATGAAGCCGCCCCATTGCAGGTTCTGGCTGGCGAACGAACTCGGCACTTCATAAACTCCGTTGTTGTGCATGCCCACACCGGTAAGGAAACTCGCCATGGCATCACCACCAGAGCCGCTATTGGGATTTTGAGAGGTCGAGCTGTAATCGTAGGTGAAGTTGCCGTCGGTCGGTCCAGGAAGGTCGAAGTTAACGCGGTGCATGCGGGCCTCAGCGCCGAACTTCAACTCATGAGAGCCCTTGATCCAGCTCACCGTTCCCAGCAACTGGTGCGTGTCCTGCCCCCTTACGATGTAGGTCCAGGGCCACGTGCCGACCGAGGTGCCATCGTAGTTTGCGTAAGCGTCACCGACCGTGATAGCCGGAAACACATCCAGGCCGGATTCCTTCATATACGACGGTAGTCCGAGTAACTTCACTGGATCCACGTTCGGGTAATCGCCCATAATCGTGGACTCTAATTCATGCCACCGGTTGTATCCGTAGGACACGGTCAACAGTAGCGTCGGGGTGAATGTGTGAGTCAGATTGAGCGAACCCAGATACGAGTGGTTCGGATCGGGTCCCGCCTCGCACGAATCGCCCTCGTTCCCGAAGCAGTTCCAGCCATGATTAAAGATGTGCTGTACGGAGAACTTGCCGCTTAATAGGGTCTTGTCGCTAAAGCTATGATCGATCTTGACGTCAAACTGATTGTGATTGCTGATGTTCGCCCCGGAGCCGACCCAGTTGGCAAAGTATTGATAGCTGGCTGTCCCGACATTCAGATTCGGCATCGGGTAATACTGGATCATCTTGGCTGCCACGGGATCGATCAGGTTTCCCGCGGTTGGCGCCAGCTGATAACCCGTGCCATTCAGGTTCGGGTTGCCCGGACTCATATACGTCGCCAAATTGTTGAACGGTATGTACGTGGACCTCACAGCTCCGCCCGCATTGGCATTGTAAGTACCCGAGTAGGGATCCCAGAGCTGCCCGGCCTGTGCCGAGCACATGCCGGCACTGTCAAACGTGCCGCCTTGATACCCGCAGAGCTCACCAAAATTTCCCTGACGTTCGGGCCCACTCGGGACGCCGTACGTTGCGGTCGCCGAACTTATCTGGCGTAATCCGTCGTAATCGAAGAAGAAGAACGTCTTGTTCCGCTTGATAGGGCCACCGATCGCCCCTCCGAAATTGTTCCGCCGAAGACCCGGAAGCGCCGTGCCGCTCTCATTATTGAAGAAGTTATTGGCGTCTAGCTTCTGGTTTTGCAGGTATTCGTACGCGACGCCGTGAAAGGAATTGGTTCCGGAGCGCATGACCATGTTCACGACGGTTGACCCGGTAAAGCCAAACTCCGCGCTGAACTGCGAAGTCTGCACCTTGAATTCTTGTATGGCGTCCGGCGAAGGCAGATAGGCGACGACCAAAGTGCCACCGTTCTGTTCGTAATTGGTGGTCGAGGTGCCATCCAGCAGAACGTCAGCGGTGGCGGCCCGGCCGCCGCTCGAAGAGAAGGCGTTGCCGTAGTTGCCGCCCCACGGGCTTCCATTGAATGGGCTGACGACACCCGGCGCCAAATAGGCCAGACCCGTGATGTCGCGACCCACCAGCGGCAAGTCGTTGATAAAGCGACGGTCCACGACTTGGCCCGTAGACGCGTCCTCGGTCGCAAGAATCGGTGCTTCGGCGGAGATGTTTACCGTCTCAACACTTGTGGTAAGGGGCAAAGAAAAATCTACGGTGACATTTTGGCTGATGTCGATCCTAACCCCACCGCGCGTTTGAACCTGGAAACCAGCCGCGGTCACCGTGATCTTGTAGCTGGCGGGGGGAACGGCGCGGAACAAATAGCGGCCCGAAGCATCGGCTTCGGTATTGAAAACAAATCCCTTATCCTCATCCACGAGGCTCACTTTCGCTCCGGGGACTGAGGCGCCGGATGGGTCGGTGATCAAGCCGGTCGCCGATCCTGAATATAGCTGTGCCCAGGCGAAGGTCGCACTCAGACAAGCCAGCACGCCCAGCCAAACTACGTTTCGCATTTTCATAATCGAACTCTCATGCCTGCGACGAGGTACTAGACTTGTCGCAAGAGGAATAAGGTGAAACATACAGATATCACCGTGATCGCTCCAAGTCAAGCATTTAATATTACAATATGCTAAAGGCTCTTGCCGCCTAGCCGTCTAGCGGGGAATCCAAGTCTGCTGGACCGGCAGAGAGTGAACTAGGATTTTAATGTTGGCAAGTCTGGATATGGAGGCAGAGGTATGAGCAAGGCAGGCTTTGGACTGATCGGCTGTGGGACCTGGGGGTCGGTGCATGCGCGCACTTATCAGGCGTCTCCCTGGGCGCGTCTGGCCGAGGTATGCGACCAGGACGCAACAAGAGCCAAGGATTGCGCCGAACGGTACGGCGCCGAGAAGTATTGTTCCGACTGGCGCGGGTTGCTTTCCAACCCTGAAATACGGGCGGTCTCGATCGCAACCCCGGATTTCGCGCATTCCGAGATCATTCTTGCGGCAATTGAGGCGGGCAAGGATGTTTTATCGGAAAAACCCCTGGCTGCCACGGTCGAGGAGTGCCAGAAAATCCTGGCCGCGCGAAACCGACGAGGGGTCAAGCTGATGGTCGATTTCCACAACCGGTGGAACCTTCCCTTCCTGAGCATTCGTCGTCAGCTCGAGGCTGGCGAACTCGGTAAGCTCCTGGCAATCAACATCCGCCTCAACGACACGCTTTTTGTCCCCACGCGAATGTTGAGTTGGGCCGCACGATCCTCACCGGTGCATTTCCTCGGCAGCCACATCATTGATCTCATCCGCTGGATGTCGGACGCCGAGGTCTCTCGCGTCTATGCCGTCAGCCGTTCCGTTGTGCTCAAACAGGCCGGGATAGATACACCGGATTTCTTCCAGTACATTCTCGAGCTCTCGAGCGGCGCTACAGCCGTGGTCGAGAATTGTTGGGTCGTCAATGAGAGCTCGCCCAGCGTATTTGATTTCCAAAGTGAGTTCATCGCAACCAAGGGCAGCGCGTACGTCAACGCAAGCCACAACCGGACCGTCGAGGTTTATACCGACCGGGGCATCCAACTGCCTGATGTGGCCGGCGCCCCCGACCTGTATGGAAAACCTGTCGGCTTCGCCGTCGCCGCCATCGAGCACTTCATCGACTGCGTGGTCAACGGCAAGCAGCCCATGGTCACCGGCGAGGACGGCTTGAGTGTAGCTCGCGTGCTGGCGGCCATAGAAGAGTCCGCCATAACGCGCCACCCGGTGGACATCCGGTGATTTCGCAGTTCTCGGCTCTCGATTGGCTGCTCGTGCTCGCCTGCCTGGCCGGTTATGCGTGGATCGGCCTGCGCGCCAGGGCGCGGTCGACCTCGATCGACGAGTTTCTGGTAATGGGCCGCCGCCTCGGCCCCTATTGGGGCGTCGCCACCTTGGCCGCTGCCGAAACAGGTCTCGTCACCTTCGTTTATTTCGCCGAAGAGTCCTACCTGTCCGGGTTCTCCGCGCTGATGCTCCCCGTGATCGGAGCTCTCATGATGTGGTTCGTGGGATGGAAAGGCTTCGTGGTTAAGAAACTGCGAATGCTGGAGGCACGAACGGTCCCTGAGTTCCTGGAAACCCACTTCAGTACCAACGTCCGGTCCATCGCGGGCCTCGCGACGTTCATCGTCGGCCTGCTGAACATGGGAATCTTCCTGCAAGTAGAAGGTACTTTTCTAGCCATCGTCATGGGCATTCCGGAATCGCAGACCCTCGTTTTCATGGCTGTTCTGCTGGTTGTGGTGGTGGTCTACACAATGCTCGGCGGAATGTACTGCGTGGTGCTTACCGACGTGGTGCAGTTTGTGATGATCGTATTCAGCGCCGTTCTCACTACCTGGATGGTTGTCCGCGCAGCGGGCGGGTGGGGGACCATGGTGCAGACGGTGCAGTCTCACTATGGCAAGGCTGGGTTCGAATTCTGGAAATCGTCACGCTACAGCACCTTGTTTCTCACCTGGACGGCGTTGTACTACCTCAGCGGTTGGAGTACGTGGCAGCCCGTGGTGGCGCGGGTTCTGAGCATGAAAGACATCCACACCGCTCTGAAGCTTTTCCGCATCAGTTCCATGTTTATGTTTCTGCGCGGCGCGGTCCCCATGATTTGGGGGATTGGGGTTCTCGTAATCCTCGGGACAACTACCAATTCGACCATGTCGCTAGCCCACGCGCTGGCAAAGATTCTGCCCGCCGGAATCGTGGGATTGGCCTGTGTGGGGTTTGTCTCCGCAACCATGTCCACGTTCTCCAGCTACCTGCTGGCGTTCAGTTCCATTCTGCTGCAGGATGTGATCAGCCCGCGATTCAGACGCGACTTGACCCCGGCGCAACGCGTGCTCGGCGTCAGGTATGGAGTTGTTTTCATAGGAATCTTCATCTACCTCTGGGGCGCCTTCTACCATTTTCCCGATACGGTGTTTCGATACATCACGTTGACAGGCTCGCTGTCCTACGCAGCGACGATGACAGTTTTGGTCGGTGGAATGTACTGGAAGCGAGGAAACACCACGGGCGCTTACTGCGCATTCGCCGGAAGTGCGATTCCGCCCATTGTTTGTTTAGCCGTGCCGACCATTTCTGCGACGAACGCCGGATTGCTCAGCTTCACACTGGCGCCCGTGGCCTTCGTGGCCGGCTCGCTGCTCAATCGAAAGGTGCCAGCGGCATCCTTTTGACCTTGTCGCCGCTGGACTGACTGGGTGTAAGCTGATTCAGGACTCCGCAGTCCAAAATAGAAATTCCGGATGACAATGTCGGAGCAGTACGACACCATCGAGGGTGAAAGAACAATGATCTTTGGGAAGTTTTGCAGCCGAATAGCGATGATAGCAATGCTTGCTTTTGCCGTTCCGGCGGGGGCACAGAGGATACTCCCGGGTTGGACCGTACCGTTTCCGCCCCATCACATTGCGGGCAATCTCTACTACGTGGGTAGCAAAGACCTAGCCTCGTACCTGATCGTCACGCCCCAGGGACTCATCCTGATCAACAGCAGCCTTAAGGAGTCAGTGCCGCTGATCCAGAAGAGTGTGGAGCAGTTGGGCTTCCATTTCGGCGACATCAAGATCCTGCTCATCAGCCATGCGCATTACGACCATGCCGAGGGGAGCGAAATACTGCTGAAGATGACGGGAGCGAAATACTACGTGATGGACGCGGATGTGCCAACGATAGAATCAGGCGGCAAGGAGGATTTTCACTACGGCCGGGACAGATGGGCGCATTTTCCACCCGTGAAAGTGGACCGCGTACTGCACGATGGAAACAAGGTTGAGCTTGGGGGCGCGCTGCTGGTGGCCCACCTGACAGCAGGCCACACCAAGGGAACGACGACCTGGACCATCGACGAAACAGAGGGCGGCAGGCAGCTGCATGTAGTCATCGTTGGCAGTCCCAATGTGAATCCCGGCTACAAATTGGTTGGGAACAATGCCTATCCGCAAATCGCCGAAGACTACAAGCATGGTTTTGAAGTGCTCAAGGGCTTGCCTTGCGATGTCTTTCTCGGCGCGCACGGCAGCTATTACGGACTGAACGAGAAATATGTGCGCTGGAAGGGTGGAGACCACGACGCCTTCATCGATCCTGACGGCTACAAGAGCTTCATCGACCGGCGCGAGCAGGCCTTTGAAGCAGAGTTGAGTCGTCAGTCAGCGGGAAAGCAATAGGGCCCAACAGAAGGTAGTTCGCTACAATCTTCTGAGATTACACCCATTCCCAGTCGCGCAGCCACTGGTAACCTGGCGGCAGATTTTGCCACATGGCCGAAACCAGTTCTTCGTGACGTTGCGCCTCGGCGACATCGAATTGCCGCCGTTCTCTTACTGCGGCCGCAGCATTGTGCACCTGGTCCACGGTGACAAGTCCGGGCAAAGCTGTCCCCAACTCGTCGCAGCACAGGACGTAGCGCAAGGCCATTCTGGCGCGCTCATCGTCCTCCTGCTTGGTCTCCGAATCCGGCGTCCCTTGCGAGGCAAAAATCGCTCCGCTGGCGAACGGCTTGATACCGATGAGACCCACGTCATGCTGCCGTAGGGCCTCGAACATGCTCCCCAACGGTTTTTCCTTGCTCCCAGCGCTGTATGGCGTGATGACCACTTCAATCTGTGGATACTTGGCTACGGCCTCGGCAATCCATGGCCGGTGATGGGTGGAGATCCCCGTACACCGCGCCCTGCCGGTCCTCTTGCCCCATTCAAGAGCCTCCATGACGGTCTCGATCTCATGCGGGGTGTTGCGGGTGGTCTGCTCGCGCAGCGTCATGCGCCACACGTCGACGTAGTCCAGGCCGTTTCTACGAAGCCCCTCGTCAAGCCCCGCCTTCAGCTTTTCGAGCGAGCCTGCCATCGCCGGATCGCGTGCCTCGGTCCAGTCGAAGCCGAAATAAATCTCGTTGCGCCGCCCTTTGAGCGCCTGGGCGTAAGTCTCGACTTCACCCGACCAACCGGCATCGATGTAATTGATGCCGTGTTCCATGCATGCGTAGATCACCGCGCGCCGGTTCTTCCTGAACTCATCGGTGCCCTGCTTGTACGGAAGGCGCTTCCAATGGCCGCCCATGCTCACCGCTGAGATCATCAAACCGGTGCGCCCTAGCTGCCGGTACTCCATGTCTGGGTTATAGCTGCGTGTCTTGGTTGGGTCAGGTGTGGCTGCCGCCGCGCTCCAGGCAGCCGCCATCGCACTCGTCCGTATGAAGTCGCGACGGGTCATTGGGCGCCCCCTTTCCATTGGTTGGCCTGTGGCGTCACCTCGGCCATATTCGGCTTGATGTCGAAATCTACTTTGTGGGTCGCCCAGTCAATGCCGCCAAGCACAATCGCCTGAAAGAACGGGCTGGTCCAGATGTCCTCGCGGTGCCCGAGCGAAGTGTAGAAAACCCGCCCCTTGCCGTGCATGCGGGCCCACGTCGCCGGGTAATCCGGCCGCTGGTAGGCCGCGCCCTTCATCATTTTGGTCTCCTGCACCAGGACCACGTGCAAGTCGCTTGCGTAGTTCTTCATGGCATACCACTCGTCGTAAAACGAGAGACTCTCTCCTAACCCCAGGTTTGCCGCGCTGGGAAAGTGCGAAGCAAGCGCGAGGCTGGCCTCCTGCTGCTCGCCGTGCGTCAAGAATTCACCGCCGATCATGGCGATGTAGGGATCGATTTCGGCCTTTGAGTGGAACGTGTCGGTGGCGTGGAAGCCGACGAATCCCTTGCCGGCCGCGATGGCTTCCAACAGTTTCTGCATGCCAGCGGGAGTCATCGGCTGCGGGTTGCCCTCCGTTGCTTGAGTCAGGTCACCCGTCGTGTAGAAGGCAATAGCGTCGTAGGCATCGGGGCTTTCGTCGAAGACTCTACCGTCCTTTGTACAATCCACGTCAAAGCCAGTACGCCGGCCCATCTCTGTGAGAATTCTCTCGGAGTGACTCAACGGCGCGCTATTTCTTTTGACGACAGAGTGAACGAAACCGGCGCTGGCCGTAAAGTAGAGAAACCGGCGCTTTCTTTCTGACGCCGCCGCGCGCAATAAATGCGGCACAACCGCGATTGAGGTTAGCTGGAACAGCTCACGGCGATTCATCATTGGCGAAGGTCCGAGCACCGTTTTGATTTGCCCAACCGTCGATCCTTCGGCGGTCATTCAACGTTCCCAAACCGCTCCCATCACTTCTTTCCGCTGCGACAGGTCGTCATCCGGCACCACCACCGCCACCCACGGTGTGTCCTCGGAACCGATCCGCGCCCTCCACTCTGCCGTGCCCACACTTCCAGCTTGCAGAGTGAGCTCCGTCTCCACGCCGTTCAGCGTCAGGTTTTCCACGCGTAGCGCGAAACGGTGACTTCCCTGCCCCCGCGCACTGACTTTGATTTTGACTTCCCCTGCCCCAGTCGTCTCCTTGCTTACCTCATAGTCCAACGACCGGCCGGCGCGAAGATCCAGATTGTAAGTCCCACCTGGCAGGAAGGTCCGCATCTGTTCGTCCCCGTTACAGCGCACCCGGTATTTCCCTTCTGGCACCATGGCCCGGAATCGCCCACTGGCCGCATCTGGCTTCACCTCTATCCGCTGCCCGTGGCTCGTTTCCTGGAACTCAACTGCCGCGCCTGCTTCTCCCTCTACCAGAGCGGGTCCTGCCAGGTCGCGCATCGCCCAGATCCACCCTCCTACCGGATGCACCCAGACCTCCTTATACGTCCAGGTACTCTGGACCGGCCAGTACGGCACGTCACTGTCACCGCGGCTCTGTATACCTACCGGAATCGCTCCGACCATGTTGCCGGATGACGCCGTGTACATCGGCGCGAAATCGTACCCCTCACCCCACATGGCGCTCTGCGCAAACGGATTGCGTCCGATCACCCACTCCAACTGTTTCTGCGAAAGTTGCACAGACTCAAGATCCCCGCGTAGATGCGCCGCGCTCGCCAGCGCTTGCGTCTGTGGCAGAACTGTCCCGAAATGTCCACGGTAATCCATCCACACCGGCAACAGCCGCAGATAGTGCCCTGCCCCCAACGGAATGCCGTTCAGCACTTGTTTCCGGAACGACTCCCGGCGGCTCTCCGGCGCGTACAAGTACTCGTCATCCTGATAAATCGAAGCGGGCAATACGCCGTAGGGCTCGGTGTATTTCGCCATCGTCTTCAGGTACTCCGAATGCAGCGCCACCGCCGAATACCACTTCATCCACTCAGCATGGTTCGGAAACGCGTTGCAGAGCTCGGTCAGTGCCAGGATGGGCCCTTGCTCACGCCCGCGGTGGCAATAGTGCAGAATACGGTCTTTCGCCGGACTGGTGTAGAAAAAACCGAACAGCGGAATGTCCCAGTTCGGCCGCTTCCGCTCCTGTGAATCCACGATGATCCGCGCCAGTTCCACGGCCTTGTCTGCATAGCGCTGGTCACCGGTCGCCCGCCACAAGTCCACTGAGGCCAGCACGCCTTGGGACGCCACTTCATGAGCGACTCCGTTCGAGTCGAATGAAACCTGAAAGCGTTCCTGCGGGGTGTGCGCATCCGCCTGGGCCATGCCGGCGACCGCGAATCGCCAGTCTGCCTCCGCCATCTTCAGACAGTACGCTGCCAGCCGTGCATCTCTCTCCTTCAGCATCCGGCAGGCAATGGCCTCTACCGCCGAGGCCAGGAAATTCGCCAGTGGCTCGTTGCGCGCCGTCACCGTCACATCGTCGAAATCGCCCAGTATCCCGTTGGTCCGGCGAGTGCTGGCGGAACCCGTATTGCGGAAGCCGTCACCGAAGCTGGTCTTCAGAACCCAATCGAGGCCCCATTGCCCTTCTTCCATCAGCCGTTCATACAGCTCGGGATCTTCGCCTCTCGCGTGCAGCCGTTCCGCTAGACTGAACATGCCGTAAGTGACCTCGCCGGTGTTACCCAGGCCCTGAGTCAGATCGCCGGCATCGTGCCAGCCTCCGTTGATGACGATCCGCTTGTCGTTGTGCACCGCCTGCCAGTCCCGATGGCAGATGCCATGCACGCCGGGAATCGCCATCCCGCAACGCTCTGAATAGAAAAAGTTCAGAGCCTTCCAGATCGTTTCGCGCCACACATTCGCATCGATCCGGAACGAATGCGTTGTTGCCCCGCCTGCTTCCAGCGCGTACGAGCCGGGTTGCCAAATTTCGGAGAAATCCATGACCTGGAACGTCCCCAAGTGAGTTTTGACCGTTTGGATAGGCTTTGACAGCACCACCTCGCCCGTCTCTTGATTGATCAGGCGAAACTCCCGGGCGTCAAGTCCGCTAGCGATTGCGCTCTTTGTTGAGCCGGCTTGATATCCCGTGTGGCTGTACGAGATGCGCCCCGGCCACACGCCCCAGCCTTCCACATAGTCCGGCGCCACTCGCTCCAGTTCCAGGCGGCTGAAGTAGTATGTAGCGGTATCAGCGGCTTCCAGCTCGTTGCCATCCATCGTGTAGTCGATTTCCAGGCCGGTCACCTTGTCCCGAGCGACATTGCCGATCTCCCAGACCATGTGGTTCCACTCGTGATCGCGCAGAATGATGTAATGGTCGCCTTCCTGCGCAAAGACAGCAGGCAGCTTCTCCACGCCATCATTGTGAAAACGGAGTTTCAGCGACACCACGTAATAGCCCGGGCAATCGGGATAGATCCACAGCGAGATGCGGTTGAACTTCCGCCAATCCTCGTCGTCAAAGTGTCGCGTCACACCGGTCTCACCCCATCCCCGTCCACTCTTCGGAGCGGGCTTGTCGAGCTTGGTGGGTGTGCGCAGCCGCAGCGAATTACTTCCTCCGTGCGAGCGCTCCTTGGTCAGAGTCATCTCGGCGAACTGGCGCTCCGATCGAGAAACCTTGAGAGGAAACCGGGAATCCACGATTTCGGTCGGGTTATTCGTAAAGGCGGTCCACTTGTCCAGGCTTTCCATGTCGTCTAATAGGCGACTATCCAGCACTGGCTTGTTGAGCCAGCGATAGGAAGCAGAATCCTGGAATCTCGCCGCCATGGGCACACGTTCACCCGCCAGTAAGGAAAGCCCAAGGACCGGCAGCAGCATCCAAGATCTCATTAGGAACCTCCTCTGGCCCGCGCGGCTGGATTGGTATTATAATATAATTTCTCGAACAAGAGGCAGCGCTCGATCCTCGGAGAACGGCGCAAACGCGTAAGGGCGAAACGAAATGGAATTTCCACGCATCTTACTGGTAAAACAGCACTTTTCCGATCGTCGCCTGGGTGCTGTCCGGGAAGCGGTTGCCGATGAGCTCGCGCGTTCTCCGTTCGGTGGCCGGTTGAAACCGGGAGCGCGGGTGGCTATCGGCGTGGGCAGCCGGGGCATCCGCAATATTGCAACGATCGTCCGCGCGGTGGTTGATTTCTGGAAATCGAAAGGTGCGCAGCCGTTCCTGTTTCCGGCCATGGGCAGCCATGGTGCGGCAACCGCCGAAGGCCAAGCTGACGTTCTGGCGGGTTACGGAATCACCAAGGAAACGATGGGCTGTCCAGTAGCCAGTTCCCTGGATGTGGTTTCACTGGGGCGCACACCGGAAGGCATTGAAGCTTTCATCGACCGCAACGCCTACGAAAGCGATGGCGTGATGCTGGTGGGCCGCGTGAAGTGGCACACCGATTTTGCCGGGAAGATCGAAAGCGGCCTCTTCAAAATGATGGCCATCGGCCTGGGAAAGTTCGCGGGGGCGCAGCGCTACCATACCTACGCCTTCAAACTCGGGCTCGAAAAAGTGATCCGCAGCGTGGGGCGCCAGGTGCTCGCCTCAGGAAAGATCCTCGGCGGTCTGGCGATTCTGGAGGACGCCAACCACAATACCGCGCAGGTGACCGCAGTGCCGGTTGAGGTGATGGAACAGCGCGAAGAAGAGCTGCTGCGCCTGGTGAAGTCCTGGATGGGCCATATCCCTACGGATCTGGATGTCCTGATTGTGGACGAAATGGGTAAGGAGATCAGCGGGGCCGGTATGGATACCAAGGTCATAAACCGCGGCGAGGGCCTGTACAATCCCTGGCCGGACGCGCCCCGTATCGAGCGGATTTTCGTTCGCGATCTAAGTGAACTAAGCCACGGAAACGCCCTAGGAGTGGGGATGGCCGACGTAGTGCCGGAGCGTTTGTTGCGCAAGGTCGACTGGCAGGCAACGTACGTCAACGCGCTCACAGCATGTGGCCCGGCGGACGTTCGCGCGCCCATCCACTTCCCCACGGACCGCGAATGTCTGGAGCGGATTGCGCCAACCGTCGGCAAACACGACGCCCCTGACGTGACCTACGGCTGGATTCGCAACTCGCTCGAGCTGGGTTTGATGGCCTTGAGTGAAAATCTGCGGCACGAAATCGAGAAGAATCCGATGCTCGAGATTCTAAGCGCACCTCAGCCAATGGAATTCGATTCCGAAGGCAACCTCACACAATTACTGGCACACAGCCTAGGAGGGCCCGCCTACGGGCGAGCCCTGGAGAAAAGTGAATGATCCGGTTGAAAGTGAACGGCATCGCACGCCAGTTCGACGGAGATCCTGCGATGCCCCTTCTGTGGTATCTCCGTGATTTGCTGCAGTTGACCGGCACGAAAATCTCTTGCGGCATAGGTATCTGCGGGACCTGCTTCGTCCACGTGAACGGCGAGCCGGTGCACAGTTGCGTGACTTCCATGAAGCGCGTGGACGGCAAGGAAATCCTGACCATCGAAGGCCTGAGCGCAAACGGTGATCACCCGGTCCAGCAGGCGTGGATGCAGGTCAGAGTGCCACAGTGCGGCTACTGCCACAGCGGGCACATCATGCGGGCCGTTGCGCTATTGAAAAACAAGCCCAATCCGACGGACCGCGACATCGATGAAGCCATGGAGGGCAACATCTGCCGTTGCGGCACGTATCAACGGGTCCGGCAGGCGATCAAGCTGGCAGCGGGGGTGAAGGCATGAACAAGATCGACCTGGTCAGCCGCCGTGGGTTCTTGGGGAACGTGTTCTCAGCGGGTGCGCTGGTACTCGGCGCCGAGGCGTTGCCGGCCAGAGCAGCGGCGTCTCAGAACACCGCAACGGCCTGGCAGCCGAGCGTATACCTCGGCATTGAGACGGACGGCGGCGTAATAATCGTCGCGCACCGCTCAGAGATGGGTCAGGGCTCTCGCACATCGGTCCCCATGATTCTCGCCGATGAACTGGACGCCGACTGGAGGAGGGTCAGGATCGAACAGGCAATTGGCGATCCGCGTTACGGCCGCCAGGATACGGATGGCTCGCGTTCCATCAGGGACTTCTTCACCCCGATGCGAGAGGCCGGCGCCACCGCGCGGTTGATGCTGATTCGCGCGGCCGCCGAGCAGTGGGGTGTGCCGCCAACGGAATGCGAGTCCGATCTGCACACCATTGTTCACCATCCCACGCACCGCCGATTGGGCTATGGAGAACTGGCGACTGCCGCATCGAAGTTAGCCGTGCCGAAAAAGGAAGAGCTGCACTTCAAACCTAAGAGCTCCTGGCGCTACATCGGAAAGGGAGTACCCAGCTATGACCTCGCCGCGCTGGGCAATGGGAAGGCGATCTTTGGCATGGATGCGCGTGTGGACGGGATGGTTTATGCCTCGATCGAACATCCCCCGGTGTTCGGCGGGAAGGTGAAGTCCTACGACGACAAGGAAGCTCTACAGGTAGCCGGCGTAAGCCGGACTGTTCCGATCCCACCATTCACGCCGCCCGCCGGCTACCAACCACTAGGCGGGATTGCGGTGATCGCTGACAACACATGGTCCGCGTTCCAGGGCCGCAAGAAGCTCCATATCGAGTGGGACCACGGACCAAACCAAACCTACAACTCGAGCGAGTACAAGAAAGAACTGCAGGAAACCGTCCACAAGCCCGGAAAAGTTCTCCGCAATGAAGGAAACGTGGACGCAGGGTTTGCGAACGGCGGGAAAATCGTAGAGGCCGACTACTACGTTCCGCTTCTCGCACAGGCTCCAATGGAGCCCATGGTAGCCGTGGCTGACTATCGAGACGGCAAACTCGCCGTCTGGGCCCCCGTCCAGAGCCCGCAGTGGGTGCAGGAGTATGCGGCCAAGCAACTGGGGATTACCAAGGAGGACGTTACCTGTCACGTGACGCTTCTGGGCGGAGGCTTCGGACGAAAAGACAAGCCTGATTTCGTGCTTGAGGCGGCGGTTCTCTCGAAACAAATCGGCAAGCCTGTGAAGGTGGTCTGGAGCCAACAGGACAATATTAAGTTCAGCTATTACAACGCTTGTTGCGCACTGTATATGAAGGCGGCGGTGGGTGAGAATGGCAGGCCGACGGCGTGGCTGCAACGCTCGGTTTTTCCGCCGATTCCCTCCACCTTTATCTTGAACGCCGTCTACGGCGACGCGGGCCATTTGGGGCAAGGCTGGACCGATATGCCTTTCGACATTCCGAATCTTCGTGTGGAGAACGGGCCGGCAAAACCACATGTCCGAATCGGCTGGATGCGCTCGGTGGCCGCGATTTACCAGGTTTTCGCGATCCAGTCTTTTGCCGATGAACTGGCGCACCTTGCCGGCCGTGATCCTCTGGATTTTCTATTGGATCTGATCGGCAAACCTCGCATTCTGGATCTGACAAAAACCGAATACCCGAACTTTGGAGCGCCCTACAATTTGTATCCCATCGATACCGGCAGGCTTCGCCGCGTCACGGAGTTAGTGGCCGAGAAGGCAGAGTGGGGAAAGCGGAAACTGGGCAAGCGGTCTGGGCTGGGTATTGCCGCGTATCAAAACACGTTGTCCTACGTAGCCACAGTCGTCGAGGTCAATGTCGACGATCAAGGAAACATCCACATTCCGCGTGTGGATACAGCGGTGGATGCAGGAACGATCGTAGACCCAGACCGGGTCCGCGCACAGATGGAGGGGTCGGCGGTGTTCGCAACCAGCATTGTGCGAAACGGAGAGATCACCGCCACCAACGGCGTCATCGATCAGTCGAATTACCACGACTATCGGGTGGCCCGCATCAGCGAGGCGCCATATCAAACGAACGTGTACTTGGTCGATAGCGACGCTCCACCGACTGGCGTCGGCGAGCCGGGAATCGGGCCTTGCATTGCTGCCTTCTGCAATGCCATATTCGCCGCTACTGGTAAACGAATTCGGGATTTACCAATTGGAGAGCAGCGGCTGATCTGAGTTTGATGCCGGCTTAGGTTTGCGGGACTACGGCTTCTTCCTCTGCCGTGTCAGCCGCCCGAACAATGCGCGCGTTGCGTTCGGCCGTCTGCACATGTAGCCGCATCGCTTTGCGCGCCTTCTCCGGATTGTGCTCCCGGATCGCCCGGTAGATCTTCCAGTGTTCCTTCAGCCCCTCCTCGGGCACGCCGGGCACGTCGTTCATCTGCCGGCTGCGCTCCGAAAGCGCCTCGGAGATAGTTTTCAGCACGAGAATGGCAATCGGGTTTTTGGTCGCCTCGGCAATCGCTTTATGAAACGCGATGTCGGCATGGTGCGCGACTCTATCCGTAGCCAGTGCATGCTCGTGATCGGCGAGTGCGCTTCGCATGGCCGCCCAGTCGTCCTCGGTAGATTTTTCTGCCGCCAAGGCCGCTAACCCTAATTCGAGAACTTTGCGAAACTCGATCAGGACATCCGTCTGCTGCATGTAGGCTGATGCGGACAAATGCTCCGCATTAATCAACGCAGTCGAAGAAGGTTCCAGGACGACCGCGCCGACCTTCGGCCGTACTCTGATAAGCCGCAGCGACTCCAGTGACTTAATCGCCTCGCGTACGCAGGTACGGCTGACTGCCAACTCCTCAGTCAGTTGCTTTTCGGTCGGCAGGCGCTCCCCGGGCTTTACCTGCCCCTTTTTGATCAGGCCCAAGATATGAGTTATTACCTGCGCGGTTATAGTTTGCCTTTGAATCACGCTCTTATCCCCCGTCTGACCTATGAAGTCCCCGAGGCACTCCCAATCATGGCGGAAACAAACGAACCGCCCGCTTGCAAAGCGTTAGGAATCAGGCCAGGTTGTTGTTCGGCTGTCTCGGGAACAAAGCTCGTCGCCGCGGATGACTCTTGCCACAGGCCCTGAACGTGTACATCCAGCGGATATTATATCACGATTACCTGCCCTTGCCGGTCCCTTGTCCTGCCGGTATAAACTGCACGCACACCGGTGTGTCCAGCTTCACCACCTGGCGCGTGGGCAAGATCCGTCCGGTTTCGCCCTGAATGCGGAAAATCACTACATTGTCGGTCGCCTGATTGGCGACGAACAAGTAGTCGCCAGTTGGATCAATCTCGAAGTCACGCGGCAGCAGCCCGCGGGAGGAGGTCTGCTGGATGGGCTCCAACGCGCCGGTTACGGGGTCTCGCAACCACACCCCAATGGTGTCCGGACCGCGGCTGGAGGTGTACAAAAACCTGCCGCTCGGGTGAAGGGCCACTTCCGCACTGTGATAGTCGCCGATGAAATCCGCGGGAATCAGATTGAGCTGCTGAATCTCCCTGAGAACGCCACGCGCAGCGTCCCACCTGAAGGCATAAAGTGTACCGCCCATTTCATTGATGAGGTAACCGAACTGGCCACTGGGATCGAACTTGAAATGGCGCGGACCGGAGCCGGGTTTGACCTTCACGAAGGGCGGATCGTTGGGAGTCAGCGATCCGGTGGCGGCATCGAAGCGATAAACCATCACCTTGTCGATTCCAAGATCGGAGACAAGGACGAAGCGGTTGTCCGGGGAAACGATAATCGAGTGCGGATGCGGTCGCGTCTGATAGAACGGGTCCACGCTGGTCCCAGTGTGCTGGATGAAAGCCGACTGGTTACCGAGAGAGCCGTCGCCGTTCACGCGCAGGACCGTGATGCTGCTGCTACCGAAGTTGGCGACTAATACGTTTCGGCCCGTTTGGTCGACGGAAATGTGGCATGTGGCCGTACCGCCGGATGGTACTGTATTGAGAAGCCTCAGTTTGCCGGAGGCTGGTTGGATGGCGTAAGCACTCACGAAGGAGCCCTGGTCGCGGGAGGGTCCCACGGATTGCGGATCTTCGCTGAGGGCATACAAAAACCGGTGCGCCGGATCGATGGCGAAGAACGAAGGGTTGATGATCTCAGCCGCCAGTTGCGGTTCCGATACCTCGCCGGTGGACGGCCGAAAGCGGGAGACGTAGATGCCTTTGCTCGAACTCTCTCCCCTCGGCACACCTTTTCGGGTGAAATGGAAACCGGTGTATGTGCCGAAGTAGACCAGGTACTGCTGATCCGGAGCGGCCGACACCCACGAAGCCGGAGCCAGAAGCCCCATGACGAGGACGAAGAGGAGAATGCGAGGCATCATGTTCGCGAATCGCTGGCCTACTCCACGGGCATGAACTTGATGCACACGGGCGCATCCAATTTCAATGTCTGGCGCGTGGGCAGGATACGGCCGGTTTGGGACTCTATGTGGTAGATGATGACATTGTCGGTGGCCTGGTTAGCAGCCAACAGGTACGAACCGGTTGGGTCGACTTCGATGCTGCGCGGCAGCAGACCGCATGCGGATGCCTGCTCGATGAGCGACAGCGTGCCGTCACTCGGGTTGACTAACAGGACGCCGATGGTATCGGGGCCACGATTGGAATCGTAGAGGAATTTGCCGGTCGGGAGAACTACCACCTCCGCGCTATGGTTATCCGAGCCGACGGCGAACGGCACATAATCCTTGGGAACCGTGTTGGTCTCCTGGATCGGAGTGAGTACGCCACGCGAGGCGTCCCAGGCATATGTGATCACGGTGCCGCCCATTTCCGTCATGAGATAGCCGACCTTGCCGTTGGGATGGAAGATGAAATGGCGGGGGCCGTAACCTGGCTTCACCTTCACAGAAGGCGGGTTGTTGGGCGTAAGCGAGCCGGCGGCTGCATCGAAGCGATAGACCAGTACCTTGTCGCTTCCAAGGTCCGAGACGATTACGAAGCGGTTGTCAGGGGAAACGTCGATCGAATGCGCGTGCGGCCCGGTCTGATAGAGAGGATGCACGCTCGACCCGGTTTGCTGCACCGACGCGGACTGCTCGCCGAGAGAACCGTCCTCGTTCACCCGCAGTACGGCGATCGTGCCGCTGCCGAAGTTCGCGATCAGCACATTCTTGCCAGATTTGTCGATGGAAATGTAACAAGCGCTCGTGCCGCCTGATGGCTTGGTGTTGAGAAGAGTGAGCTTGCCAGTGGCCGGGTCAATAGCAAATGCGTTGACGAAGGAGCCCTTATCGAGGAAGGGGCCGAGGGAGAGCGGGTCTTCGGTCAAGGCATACAGAAACCTATGTGTCGGGTCAATTGCGAGGAACGAAGGGTTCACGACTTCCGCGGCGACTTGGGGAGCAGTGACCTCGCCGGTGTCGGGCCGGAATCGGGAGACGTAGATCCCCTTGCTCTGGCTTTTCCCTGTGGGCCGTCCTTTATTAATGAACTGGAAACCGGTGTACGTGCCGAAATATACGAAGTACTCTTTCGGCGCCGGCGCGGCTGCGGAACCCGATATGGCGGCAAATCCCATGGCGAAGGCGAGAACGCCTCCAATGCATTTCATTTATCTGCGACCTCCTGCTCGCGGAAGGCGTGACTCACTATTTTACAGGCACGAACTTGATGCACGATGGCGCATCCACCTTGAGTACTTTGCCCGTTGGGGTGAGCCGGCCGGTCTCACCGCTAATGTGAAAGAGAGACACGTCGTCCGAGAACTGATTGGCAGCGATCAAGTAGGAGCCCGTTGGATCAATCTCGAAGCTGCGCGGCATCAGACCACCGGGAGGCACCTGCTCAATTGGTGACAACGTGCCCTTGGTGGCATCGATCGAAAACACGCCGATGGTGTCCGGGCCCCAGTCAGCCGTTTTTCTGCGGTTGGATTCGTATAAGAACTTGCCGTTCGGATGCACTGCGATTTCAGCGCTGTCGTTCAAACCTTTGAAATTCTTCGGAAGCGTGCCGGCCGATTGGATCTCGGTGAGAACTCCTCGGGACGCGTCCCACGCGAAGGCGTTCACAACGCCGGTCCTCTCGTTGATGAGATAGCCGAACCTGCCGCCAGGATCGAAAGTGAAATGCCGCGGCTCAGAGCCGGGCTCGACCTTTACGGAAACAGGGTCATCGGGCGAGAGGGACCCATTGGCGGCATCGAAGTGATAGACGAACAGTTTGTCGAGCCCGAGGTCCGAGACTACGGCGAAGCGATTGTCGGCGGAAACGTCAATGGAATGGGGGTGCGGTCCTGTCTGGCGCGCATCTGCCCCTTGTCCGGTGTGTTGCATGAACGCAGTCAGCTCACCGAGCGAACCGTCGTCTCTGATCCGTAACACCGCGACGCTACCGCTGCCAAAGTTCGCCAGCAGCGCGTACTTGCCTGATTTGTCGAGCGAAATGTAGCACGTGCTGGTACCCGCGGCGGGCACGGTGTTCAGCAGAGTCAGCTTGCCAGTGGCCTGGTCGATGGCGAATGCGCTCACATAAGATGCGTGATCTCGCGCCGGCCCGAGCGATCTAGGATCTTCGTTCGTTACGTACAGAAAACGGTGGTTTGGATGGACGGCGAGGAACCCTGGGTTGACACTCCGGGCCGCCAACTGCGGCTCGCTCAGCGTGCCTGTTGCCGGCTGGAAGCGAGACACATAGATTCCCTGGCTGCGGCTTTGGCCGCAGGGGTCGGCATAGTTCATGAACTTGAACCCGGTATACGTGCCGATGTAGACGTAGTATTCGCCGTTGGGCGCTAATGAAGCGCGAATACCGGCAAGAGCCGTAAGGCCCAGGGCAGCGAGCGCAACTGGTATACGAGACCGGGGCAAGTCAGGCCTTCTTCACCGTTTGCACCAGCGGCAAGCTCCATTCGAGCGCGCGCTCGATTGTTGAGGCTGGTTTGTATGTCTTCTTGACGGCGGCGATCGTTTCCCCGCGCACGTCGATCTTGGCGATGTCGTAGTTGCCCACTCCGGCCTGCTCCAGATACTGCAAGTAGCCCATCCAAGCGGGGTTTATGCCCATCGCTTCAACCGCTACGCGATCGGCGGCAATGTAGTCCATCGAGGCGATCGCAATCCGTGAAGGCACAGCCACTCCTCCGACGGGCCCTTCCCCTTCCATGCCCTCGTGGCCATCGAGAACGGCGGCTCCCCAGTTGGGCGCCATCTTCTGCGCCACCAGCATCAGGTTGTAATTCATCTGGTGGCTGCCGCTGTCGCCGGGCGAGCCCTTCATTCGGAACCCACCGTGGATCTTCGATTTGTCGCTCCACTGGGTGCCTTTCGGACCACTGCGGAGAGTGCAACCCACCGCCATGTTCTTGACGGATGCCGTCACCACCGCGAGGACGTGTGTTTTGGGAACTGCCGCGCAGATGACGAAGGCATCGGGATCAAGCAGCCTGGCGGCTATCCGGATGGGTATCCCTCGGATGTTGTAGTCGACGATCGACATGGGCACGTACCGCTCTTCCAGATTGAGATCGAGAAGGCTCACCTTCTGGGACTTGGCTTCGGAGACAATCTGGTGATACTTCCAGTTGTCGTAGCAAACCATGGTGTCGAAGGCAGCCGATTCAGCGATGATGACCGGCCCTTTGAAGCGCGGAGCCAAGTAATCTAGAATTCCGAGGATGGCGTCCGGATGCGTGTCGGCTATCTGCACCAACGGAGCAGTGAGGTTGGGCTTGATGAGAACGTACTTCTTGCGGCGCAACGCGGGACGCAGCTCCGCGTCGATACCCATCAGGGCCTCATACACCGTTTTACGGCGGTCTTCGCCCCGTACGAGGCTCACGGGCGAACGCTTGGTGTTGGGGACAGTAAACGGCACCTCCGGCGCGAGTCGCAGCATCGGCTTAGGCGGCGCTGTGTCTGATTGGGAAAGCAGCGTGGAGGCGCCGGCAAGCCCTGCGGCTCCGGTGCCAGCGAGTTGAAAAAGAGTCCGGCGTGAAAGTCGATTAAACATATATAGATCCTGTGTTACTTTCTGACCTTGTGCTCCTTGGAACGCGCGAAGTAAAGGAATTTGACGCGGGTGTCTCCGTAGTTGATGTTGGAGTGCAGCGTCAGCCCATCCGGCCGCAGCATGAAAGCCATTCCCGGATGTTGCAAGCGAAGTTCCGTTCCCATCATGGCGAGAGAGGTACCCTCGATGGCGGTCCAGACTTCTTCATGCCCGGGCTGATGGGGATGTGGCTCGCCGAGCGTCAGAGGATCAAGCTCTACGGTGATCACACTCTCCAAAGTTCCGAGGCCCTCGGAAGTCTGGAACAGCTCTCGGACGATGTGCGCCCAATGACCGCGGATGGCTTTGCTGTCCAGAGGATGGGCGTTGAGGGCTCTCATGGTGGCGGTCTGTTCGTCCTTTACGAGCATCTTATCGTTGGGGCGAAATTCCCCTGGCGTAGGCTCGTTGATTATGTACATGTGTAGAGGCGCGTCCCCGGTGTTCTGCATGACGAACTCCAACTGGGCGGGCATCAAGACGGCGCTCCCATTGTGGAGGTTCGCGGTCTCCCCGCCGGCTGTGATCTTCCCGCTGCCATCGGCCACGTAATAGATTTCCTGCTGCCCTTCCAGCCGCGCCGGTGTGGTGGATGCGCCGGCTGGGAGGGTAGCATAGGACAGAAAATTCGTGTATTGCAGAACCGCGGCCTTTTGCGGCGGAGCAAAGTTGTCACCGTGAGTCAGGATGTCGCGCAAGATCAGCGCGCCGTGCCGCTGACGCGGCATGGATTCGCGCCAGTCGCCGAAGAACAGATCGATTTTCCGATCCTCCGTATCTCGCGCCTTAGCATACTTGACCAGCGCCGGCTCAGGGAAGGAATTTATGGCTTGATGAATTCGGTCATCAGTGGGCGGAGCCGTTTGAGCAATCGTCAGCGAGGGCAGAATCAGAATGAGCGAGCAAATGGTCGCAATGGCAAGTTTTCCGCTGGGCATGGCTAGTTCTCCTTTCGGGTCAACACAATTCGGGTCCATTGGCTCTACTTTCTGGGCTCATGTGGGTGATATCGCGCGAAATAGAGGAACTTGGCCTGTGTGTCCTCCGAATGATTGATATTGGTATGTGGAGTCTTGTTATCAGGAGGATGCAGATAGGAGATCCCAGGGCCTTGTCGGCGCAGTTGCGTACCCAGAAAAGCGAGGCTGTTCCCTTCCAGGCTGGTCCAGACTTCCTCAATGTCGGTGTGGTCGACCAGGTGAGGCTGACCCATCGTCAACGGGTCCAGAGTCACGGTCAAGACACTTTGCAGCGTACCCAGGCCGTCCGCGGTTACAAACAGGGTTTTGACGATGTGGCACCAGTGTCCGTCAGTGGAGGCCACGGGCAGCTTGTTCTCGTCTCTTGCTAATAGTCTGGGATTAGGACGAAAGCCGGCGGGAGTCGGCTCGTTGATGAGATACATGGTGAGCGGCTCGTCTCCAGTGTTCTGAATCGTGAAATCGAGACTGGCCGGTACCAACACCGCGACGTTGCAATAGAGATCGACAGTTTCGCCGGCAGCAGTGGCGGTTCCGCGGCCGGAAGCGATGAAGTAGATCTCCTGCTGCCCGTTGAGCCGCGTGGATTCGGTTGAGGCATGCGGCGCCATCGTGGCATAGGAATAAGCATTCAGAAACTGAAAGATGGCACCCTTGCGTGGAGGGTTCATTGGATCGCCACGGACGAAGATCTCATGCTCCTCCAGCGAACCGTGAGTCACGCGAGGACCGGAAGTGCGCCAGTCGCCAAAAAACGAGTCGATCCGATCACTGCCTGCCTGCTGCGCAAGCGCTAATGGTGAGAGAAAGGCCAATAAAACGAGTGCCGGAGCGATCATCCTGCTGGTCATGGAAAATTCTCCTTTTCGATTCATGCAGCGTGTTGCTGGGTGGTTGCAATGGGCGTGTCATGTCTTGCCATCTGGGAGTAATTGCGCGTAGTTCGCCGCTACTATCCATATGCACGATTGAGAACATCATTTTATATGATGAATTTCCCCCTTGTCAAAGGCCTTCTCTTGGCACCGGTTCGACAACTTCCTCAGGACTCCTAAAAATGTCTTACCATTATGGAAATCGCGTTTTGACCAGAGATGCAATATTGGCGGTCCTCTCACAGTGACGAAAGAACCCGTTTTGATCGGAAGGCCTCCCCTGCTTCGCCAAACGAATGCTCAACTCCTGTTGAGGCTTCTACGGGAGACTGGTCCGTGCTCCAAAGCCGACCTTGTTCGAGGCTCGGGCTTAAGCGCACCGACGGTGACGAACGTAGTAGCTCACCTTGCTTCAGCGGGCCTGGTAGAGCCCATTGGCGAGGGAGACTCGACAGGGGGTAGGCCACCGGACATACTCCGTTTCAGGGCTGAGCGGGGCTCTGTGGCTGGTGTTGAGGTCGGCCCGGCCTTTCTACGCCTTCTTCTCACGGACTTGAACGGACGTGAACTTGGACGAACAAAAGTTGCGCTTCAGTGGCCGTCGTCAACGCCAACAGCAGTCTGCACACGGATCCGCAGAGAAGTGCAGAACCTGCTTCACAAACAGAGGCAGACGGAAGACCAATTGTTGGGTCTTGTCGTAGGGGTTCCCGCCATCGTTAATGTCAAAGAAGGGATCGTGGTATCGCTTAGCGCCCTGAAGGGATGGAGCAGCGTCCCTCTGGAAGCGATGCTCGGCAGCGAACTGAAGTGCAAGGTGATTGTCGAGAATGATACGAACCTGGCGGCTCAAGGAGAACATTATCGCGGAACAGCCCGCGGAGAGGAGAATTTTGTCTTCATCACCATCGGCGAGGGCGTAGGTGCCGGCATTTTCTTGAACGGCAGCATTTATCACGGCTCGCAGTGGTCTGCAGGAGAGATTGGCTATCTCCGCGTACCCAACATTTCGAGAGAGCATCTTACAATCCACGAATACGGAAAACTCGAAAAGGTGTTGGGTGCTCCGGGAATACTGAGAAGCTGGCGGGCAAGCAGCAAGCGCGCCCGGACGCATCCCAAAGTGAACCGCGCAGCCGACGTTTTCGATCTTGCTGCCGCGGGGAACGCCCAAGCTAAACGAATCCTTAAGCAGCGAGCCGCTATTCTGGCGGACATTGTTTTAGACTTGGCTCTAATCCTCAACCCGAGTGTCGTCTTGCTGGGCGGAGAGGTGGGCAACCACCCGCGTCTGCTGCAAGAGGTAAAGACCTTGCTGGAGGGAAGCGAGTTTGCGGTCGTGCGCCTGGGACTGGGTGCGCTTGGTTCTTCCGCCGTGCTGTGGGGTGCTATTTATACCGCACTCGAGTCTGCCGTTCTTGGCCTGGTACAACCCGCCAACTCGGCCCGTTGATTTGACTGACTTAATAAATAGAGTTAATTTAGTCTGGTATCCAGCCCACTCTATTCATGGCCAAAAAAGCGACAACCCTGAAGACCCACTGTCATTCGTGCGGATCGCGGCAGCGCGATTTGATGACGGAGATAGACGCTCGCGAAGTGCTGTGCCTGCTGCGCGAGCATGACTTCGATTCACGCTCGGAAATCGAGCGCCTCTCCGGGCTTTCCTCGTCCCGTGTCTCTGCGGCTGTTGCGCTCCTCATAAAGAAAGGCCTGGTTGAATCACTGGTCCAAAGCAAGTCCAAAGGCGGCCGACGGTCCGGCCTCCTGCGCATCAATGCGGGCTACGGACACGTCATCGGCGTGGACATCGGTGGAAGCAACTTGCGAATTGCTCTGGCCGACATGAATGGAACCGTGCTGGGCAAGTGGTCCACGTCCACCAAGAGAACCTCTTCTCCCGATATGGTGGTCGAGCAGATTCGCAAGGGAGTGAAGTATCTCTTGCAGCAGACGTCCGTGCCGGCCCGTTCGCTTGTGGCGGTGGCGGCTGGCGCGCCCGGCATTACGGATGGGGACGCGGGGGTGGTGCTCGCAACGTCGTATCTAAAGGGCTGGAAGGACGTCCCGCTGCGTCGTTTGCTGGAGTCGGCTCTGCGCATTCCGGCCGCGGTCGAGAATGACGTAAAGATAGCAGCGATCGGAGAAAACTGGCTGGGAGCTGCGCGTGGCATCCGTAACTTTGTCTTTCTTGCCATCGGAACGGGAATCGCGGCGGGGATCTTCGTCAACGGCCAATTGCTCCACGGTACCGAGTGGGCCGCGGGAGAAGTCGGCTACATGATTGTTCCCGGCACACCGGAAACGGCTGCCAAGCGTGGCACACCAGGATCGCTGGAAAGCGTACTCGGTGGTGACGGCATTCAGGAGCAGTGGTGGCACTCTCGTAACCGGAGGCGTGCTCCGCTGCCGCCGGAATTGAGCGCAACGGAAATCTTCGAGAGCGTGCAAACCGGGGATCGGCTTGCGCAAAGCGTACTCGAGCGATCGGCGCGGATACTGGCCTATGCGGTTTACAACATCTCTGTGGTCCTGAACTGCTCCCTTTTTGTTTTGGGCGGCGGAGTGGGTATGAGCGCGGCTCTATGCGGCGCAGCACAGCGCATTCTGGATCAGTACAGTGAGCCCGCCTGTCCAAAACTGACCATTAGCAGTTTGGGGCCGGACGCGCAGTTGATTGGAGCGATTCGCCTCGCGCTGCTCACGGCGGAGTCACGGATTTGGTCTCAAGATGTTAGGCGAGGCGCAGGCCCTTCGCGACTGGCACCCAGCCATCCGTCTTAGTAATGACGCGCTCGTCCGCGGATGTGGATTCCGCGGATGCTGGAATGGCTGTTCCTAAGTGAAATCTAACTCACCCGTCCGTCAAGAGATGCCGCCTGCACGGTCTTTCGGACGCTGATGCTCTCAAGGTCCCGGCCGCATGTCTCAGGGACGGCAAAACGAACGAAAACGAGTGTCAGGACGCTGAGCGCTCCATAGAGGGCAAAAGTTGACGCGCTACCCACCGCATTAACGAGGGATAAGAATGTGAGTGATACGGCGAAATTGGAGATGCCCGAGAACAACGTCCCGACCGCGACACCACGCCCGCGGACACGGAGGGGGAAGACTTCTGACACCAGAATCCAGGCGATCGCCCCAAGGCTAAATGCAAAACACGCAATGTAGACCAGCAGACAAGCAATCGCGATAAGACCTAACGATGAGCCGAGCGTGGCTTTGTGGCTGAACGCGAAAGAAAGCGCAAAGAGTGCGAATGCCATCCCGCTAACGCCCACGTAGAGCAACGGCTTGCGCCCGACCCGGTCGACGAGTACGATCCCCACGATCGTCGCTAACGCATTCATGATGGCGACGAGCAACGTTGCGAAGATGGAGCTTGAATGCGAAGCCATTCCCGCAAATTCGAAGATCTGCGGGCCGTAGTAGATGATGGTATTGATCCCGGTGACCTGTTGCAGCACTGTAAGCCCGACGGCAATGAAGAGCGAGCCGCGCACCGCCGGACTCCAGAGCGCGCGCCAACTCTGTTCCATTGGCGTCTTGAGGCCTTCCTGGACATCGGTGAGAAATTGTTGAACCCCGAGTGCGTCGGTGTAGCTGCGCAGCACCGACTCCGCATCTTTCGGGCGGGCATGCGCAAACAGCCAACGCGGACTTTCGGGAACGCTGAGGATGACACCCAGAAAGAACAGCGTAGGCACCGCGGCGATGCCGAACATGAGCCTCCATGCCTGCTGCGTCGCAAGGGAATAGCCGACGAGATCCGCGAGCACGATCCCGACCGTAAGCGCAAACTGATAAAGTCCGATCATCATGCCGCGCGACTGCGGAGGGGCAAGCTCGGAAACGTACACCGGTGCGGTGACGGAGGTGAAGCCGATCCCGACACCGATGATCGCACGCGCGATGATCAGGATCGCAACGTTCGGAGAAAGGGGCGCAAGAAGCGAGCCGGCGATGAAAATGACGCCCGCCCACACCAGCGTCGCCCGGCGGCCAATCTGGTCGGCGATAGCCCCTCCCGCCAAGGCGCCGATCATCGCTCCAACAAGCACAATGCTGACAACCCACTCTTCCATCAGCGTCGAAAGCGTGAAACTGCGCTTCACGAACATGACGGCCGCAGCAATAATACCCATGTCATAGCCATAGAGCACACCGCCGAGCGCGGCGATCGAGGAAATCCGAACAAGAAAGCCGTGCTTCACGCGCGGCCGTTGCGAGGAGGGGAGATCTGGCATCTGTTCACCTGGTCAACATGATATCGTACACTTTATAATGCTTCATGAGAAAGCTAAGAGTTTTTTCTGTCGCTGAGCATTCGGAGACCACGTTGATCGCCGAGGAGGATCATGGGAGACACGACGAACCCGGAGCCACGCTGGATCGCCGGAATCGAGCCAGCGAGGGACATGCAAACAGAGAGCATGACCTCGATTTACGAAAAGGAATGCCGAGAGCAGCCGGGGCGGCTCGCTCAGTTATTGCGCGCTTATGGCGAGGATCAGTCGATCCTGGCAGCGATGGATGAAATGCGGCAAATTGCGCATTCCCCGGGACCCGTATTGTTTATTGGCATGGGTGCGTCCTATTGCTCTTCGATTACCGGTTCGGTTTGGCTGCAATCCTGCGGAAGATCTTCCTTCGTCGTAGATGCAGGAGAGTGGCTGCATTACTCACCCAAAGTTTGGGACCAGGCTGCAGCCTCCATTCTCGTCACCACCTCGGGTGAGAGTGCGGAACTTGTGCAACTATGCCAGAGGAGCACGCGCCGACCGATCGCGCTAGTCTGCAATAACGAAAAAAGTACATGCTGGTCATCTACACGGATCAGACTGCCGATCCTGGCAGGACCAGAGTATGGCAACGCGACCAAGACATACACGAACGCCACGGCGGCGTGCATCGTGCTTGCTTCCCACATCATGGGGCGTGCCTGGCAGGAAGACACTGCGCGGGTGATTGACGTCTATTCAGACACTCTTAATCGAATATTTGACCTGCGTGCCGAACTGGAGCGATTCTGTCGAGGCGCAGCGAACATTGAAGTCGTTGGGCGCGGACCGGCTTATGGCGGCGCCATCATGGGTGCGTTGTGCATCCGCGAGATGAGCGGCCATCGTGCGGCATGTCACTCCGGAGGCGGGTTCCGTCATGGGCCATTCCTCGACGTCAACGAATCGCACCTCGCGATTATTTTCGCCCTGGGACGAGCGGCTGAACTCGGGGTGAAACTCGCCCACGATTGCAATGCACGAGGAGGCAAAGTCATACTCGTAGGGACTGAGGAGCAACAGCCTTCCGAGAGATTCATGCCAGTAACGATCACCGCCGTCCCGGAACCATGGGAGGGCATCACATCAGTCATCGTCCCACAAGCCCTCACTCTTGGGATGATCGAACACTTTGGCGCGAACTTACAGCCGCGTTTTCATTACGGAACGATGGAGGAGTAGGGCAAGGGTTTACTAAATATGTCAAGTAGGTTACTCCAGAAGACTGGCATCGTTGCCTTGATAGTCTTGGCCGGGCTACAACTCGATTGCCGGCACAGTCAGCCAATCACTATCCGTCTCGCCGGAGAGAAGTGGTTCCTGGATGATCTCACCAAGACGAACATGATAGGAGCGTTCGAACAGCAGACTGGCATCAAGGTCGCAGTCATACATAAAGATCATCAGGTCCTTGTCACTGAGCTTGAACAAGAGCCGGCATTACACAAAGCCACGTACGACTTGATCTTGATGCGGCACAGGTTCCTGGGCCAACTAGTAGAGAGAGGCTTAGTCCAGGCTGTCGATTCGTTTCTTGGCGACGCAACTCTCCACGACCCCCGTTTCAAGCCCCAGGAGCAACTGTTTGACAATTGGTGGCGAGAGATCAGTTGGTATAAAGGCAAGGTGTATGGCTACCCGTTCACCGAGCTGACGCTGTACGTGTGCTACAGAAAGGATCTTCTAGATGACCCACTCGAGCGGGCGCATTTCAAGACGCGATATCACCGAAATCTGAAAGCGCCCAAGACCTGGGCCGAATACATGCAGTTAGCGGAGTTTTTCACACGGCCCAAGCAACACTTCTACGGAACCTACATCCAAGGGCAGAACCATATCGCCTTGTGGTACGAGTGGCTGAACTTTGCTTACTCCTTTGGGGGAAACATTCTGGATACAAACCACGGCGATGAGTACGGCGACATCGTCGTCAATTCTCCACAAAATCTTGCCGCCACCAACCAGTACCTAAAACTAATTCCGTTTAGCCCACCAGACACGCTGAGCTACAACTGGAACAGTGCCCAGGCGGCGTTGCAACAGGGGCGCGTGTTCATGGGCATATTGTGGAATGATCAGGCCCCGTTTCTGGAGGACCCGACCGTCTCGAAGGTGGCAGGAAAGATGGGGTACGCCACGATTCCCTCGGCAACGGGCAGGCCATTCAGTCAATTGGAAGGATGGAGTTACTTGATCCCGAAAGAGTCAACGCACCCTCGTGAGGCCTATAGGTTTATGGATTGGGCTATGTCGCCTGAGGTTCAGGTTCAGGAGACCCTCAAGGGAGGGGAGTCACCCACCAAAGCCACGTACGGAGACGCACGAGTAAGTAAGCTTCCCTACATTCCTGCGTTTCTAGATAGTGTTCCCATCGCCGTGCCGAAGCCCACCGTTCCGGAATCCACACAAATGACGGAGGTAATGCAAAGGGTACTTTCTGAGATCGTAACTCGCAAGCAAGCGCCAAAGGAAGGGCTGGATATCGCAGCGCGGGAAGTTCAAAACATCTTGGGTACAAAAGGACACCTTCGCTATCCGGTCAACTACCGATGATGATTAATGGCGGTGCTTGCTCGAGGACAACCCGGTCTACAGGTCAATAGTTGTGGATAGATAGTGCATCTAAAGGAGCAGGTTGATGAAACAGAATCGGCAACTTCGGATTGGCGCAGTTGCTGCGGGGATACTACTGGCCGTCTGGCTGCCGCTTCCGACCGTTGCGGCCGCCGAGGACAGTGGCGGTGTGAAAGCCTTTGTTGGTGCACGCATCATTGACGGCACCGGTAGGCCGCCCCTGGAAAAGGCCACTTTGGTGATTCGCCAGGGCCGAGTTGACGCAGTGGGGCCCAAAGTGAAAGTGCCGGTAGGAGCAGTGCAGATTGATGCGACGGGCAAAACTATCATTCCCGGCCTAATTACTGCCCATGGCCACGTGCACAACGCGGACCAGCTCGGGATGTATCTCCGAGATGGCCTCACAACGGTTCTTAGTCTGGGCGGCGACCAGGAGTTCGCGTTGCGTGAACAATGCCGGGCCGCAGCTCCAGGCACTGTCCCGCGCCTCTACGTCGCGGGACCGATAGAAGATTCAGCTCCTTTTCCCGGTGCGATAGCGGTCACGACTCCGGAAGAAGCACGTAGAACTGTCGCCGAACTCGTCACCCACAAGCCGAACATCGTTAAACTTCGTGTAGATGACTTTTTTCACGTGCGCCCTAAAATGAGTCCTGAAGTCTACAAGGCCGTTATCGAAGAGGCGCACAAGAACGGCCTTCGCGTCGCTGCACACATAGTGTTTCTGGATGACGCTCTAGGGGTGTTGCGTGCGGGCGCCGATTACATAGCCCACAGTGTCCGCGACCGCGATGTGAACGATGAGTTTATCCGGCTCATGAAGAAGCGCAACGTTTTCTACTGCCCTACCCTCACCCGTGAGCTTTCCATGTTCGTATACGTGGAAACGCCGCTCTTCTTCCGCGATCCGTTCTTTCTAAAGGAGGCTGATCGGGTTGAGATGGCCAAGATGGAAGATTCACAACATCAGGCTGCCGTGCGACTTGATAAGAACGGTATTTGGTTCAAGGACCACATGGACGTCGCCATGCGGAATCTAAAGAAGTTGTCCGATGCCGGTGTGACCATTGTCATGGGTACCGATACCGGTGGTGGCCCGGGCCGCTTCCACGGCTACTTCGAGCACCTCGAACTGGAATATGAGGTCAAGGCTGGTCTGACGCCGATGCAGGCGTTAGTGTCTGCCACCGGAGGAGCGGCAAAAGTTCTGAACATGGCCAACCAACTTGGCACACTGGAGAAGGGCAAATTGGCGGACTTCGTGGTACTGGGTGCCAATCCACTTGACGATATCAAGAACACACGAAACATCGATTCAGTATGGGTCGCCGGACACCGCGTGCCTGACAAACAATAGAGTCTTGATAAGTACACTCGCGAACTACACTTAATGAGTCGGCTTTTGTGCGACGTATAGAAATCGAAACTGAGTTTTCCATTGTCATGCTATTTCTTCATAGGATGATCTGCCAGGTCGTTCCTAAGGACCTTTTGTCGCCAGTACCGCGTCGAACGGCGCTCCAGTAACGCAGCCCCGCACGCTCTCGAAGCCCGCCGCTTCGAGCAACGCGCGGTACTCGCAGAGACTGCGTTCTTTGCCCTCTGTACACAAAAGCATATTCAGCGATTGCATTTGTACCGACGTAGGTCCACTCTTGTCATCGGCTAGTAGCTTCTCCACAATCAGCAGACCACCGCCTGCTGGAAGCCGCCGGTAAATCTTAGCTAGCAGTACACGAATTTTCGCTTCGGACCAGTCGTGCAGAATCTGCCCCACAGCGAACAGATCTGCTTCGGGCAGATCATCTGCAAAGAAATCCCGGGCCACTAGCTTGATCCGAGCTGATATCCCCGGTGCACGCTGCACCTCTTCGCGCGCCAATTCAATTACCTGCGGTAAGTCCAACACCACCGCTCGCAAGTCAGGATAACGCTCGCACGCGGCGATAGCCAGGTGCCCAGTGGCGCCTCCTAGGTCCACGAGCACGTGGAAACGGGAGAGATCGAAAGCCGCCACAACTTTCGATGAGCCCAACACGCCGAAGCCGTGCATGCCCTTCAAAAACGTCCGCATGGCGTCTTCGGTCCGAAAGAAGTGTTCGAAGATACCACCATCGGAGCCAAATGCCTGTTTCCACCGGTGCCCTCCCTCACGCACTGCGTCTTCCAGGTGCGTCCACAGCCGAAAAAGCACATCGTTCGAGTAGAGGATGTAGCCGGCGAGCGTGTGCTCGCTTGCCCTGCACAGATATGTGCTAGCTACTGCGTTGTTAGCATACTTACCGTCCTGCTTGTGTAAGAGTCCAAGGCCCACACAAGCGTCCAGCAGCCGTTCCATCGGATCGGTTTGGGCGTGAATATCGGACGCCAGAGCGGCGGCATCGGCCGGGGCACGCTCGAGCCGGTCGAATACGCCGAGCACGACGGCGGCAAACATAGTCTTCGATCGGCGAAAGCTTTCGATCAGATCAATAACACGAGCAGGATCGGGCAAATTCACGGGCACTTGAAGTCAAAATTCCCTTCTTCTGAGTGCAACAGCTCACTTGATCTTCGTGCGCGCATCCTCAAGCACTCGTTTGGCCCGTGACGGATTGTAGATGCCACAGGAGCAAAAGCGCGCCATGTAAGTCACCGCCTGCTCCGGTGTGCGGCGCCCCTCCTTGACCCAGTCGATCATCTTCTTGGC
>Ga0181536_10000919_pt1 | contig 35138 bp, 31 predicted proteins | sample PEATcosm2014_Bin_41_FD_121105 | JGI IMG/M metagenome (GOLD analysis project Ga0181536, IMG submission 121105) | Peatland microbial communities from MTU Mesocosm Facility, Houghton, MI, USA - PEATcosm2014_Bin17_60_metaG | ecosystem: Environmental > Terrestrial > Soil > Wetlands > Peat | place...
GCAGTTCGGTCTCCTTGGCGCCGTCGGAGCGGGCGAGGAGGAGGACGAACTCGAACAGGCGGCGCAGGGCGAGGTAAGCGAAGGCCCAAAGTTGACCGCGTGCTCGGTGCCTGCGCATCGTCGAGCAAGGTAGCCGAGAAGGAGCTGGGCCGGGAAGTCCCTGCTCAACAGTGCGATCAAGTATTCGGACCTTACGGGTTCCCGTAGCGGCAAGGAATCGTCGGGCGAATGTTCGAGGACTCATGACCGATCGAAGCGCAAGGTCCTCGACGGTCATCGGCTCATCGAGGTGCTCCTGGGCCCAGGCAACCGTGTCTGCGAACAAGTCGGACTCGTCCAACACCGGCAAGGGACTGGCGATGTACTGGGCTTGGTCCCCATCGCGTTGGGGTGGAACAACCAGTTGGCGAGCGAGCTGCGTGGCGACCTCACTTCCGTAGTCCTGGCGGACGATGTGGAGGCAAAGATCAATGCTGGCCGCGCTCCCAGCACCAGTGAGGATGTCGCCCTCGTCGACAAACAGGACCCCTGAGTCCACCGACAGGCTGGGATAGCGGCGGGCCAGCTCGTCGCAGTCCGACCAGTGCGTGGCGGCGCGACGGCCGTCAAGGAGCCCTGCCTCGGCCAGGACGAAGGCCCCCCCACACAGCGAAAGGATTCGACATCCCCGCGCGTGCGCTTGCCGCAACGCCGTGAATACCTTCTCTGGTACCTCGTCGGGTCGGTAGGTCGGTGACACGATCACCGTGTCCACCCTGGCCAGGGTCTCCAGTCCGTGAGGTACCAGGATCTGGAATCCGGTGTCCGCCGTCACGGGTGCCGAGGTTTCCCCGCAAATGAACAGGCGGTACCAGGGATAACCCGACGGGACCCACCGGTCGTCTCCGAACACCTCACAGACCACCCCGAGCTCAAACGGCGTGAATCCGTCGTAGACGACCACCGCAACGTCGCGGGACAGGCGCTCCGTGGCGCCGGAGCGTCGGGACCTCGATCCCCCCTGTTCCCGCTGGCCCGATGGCTTGGCAGCTTTGTCGCGCACCATGTCAATCATGCCACTTTCGCCCGATCGGTGTCTGCCCGCACCATGGAGTCATGACTCCAGCCGAGTTCTTTCGATTGCCCAGAGCCGACGACACCGACGAGAGGCCAAGGTTCGACCGACGGCACCGTCGGCAGGCGCGGCAGTCGATGCGAGTTCAGTCCGAAGGGTCAAGCCGAGAGCCGGCGATGTTGCTTCTCCTTGACTCAGACAACCCTGAGCAGTTGACTGCTCGACCTTATCGAGGACGGTTGCATCTTGCTGCTCGATTCCTCGCATCCTCCCTCGACCGCCAACTGGCAGAGGGACTTTCACCAGAATCGCATCGGCTCTTGGCTGCCCGCGCCCAAATGTTGGTATCGCCCGTGGTGCGACGCCAACTGGCAGACAGCTGGGAAAACATCTTGGTACAAGCTCGTCGGCCACCTCCCATGCGTGATGTGCGAGTGCGGTTCAACCGAGAAAACGTTATCGAGTGTGAGACGTATATTCGAGAGATGCTCGACGCCCTGTTGGCTTCGCAGCCAATTCCGGCACGCGGCCCGGCAATGGCAAGCTGGCTACTACGTGACGGCGCGGGTCCCATTTACAATCGACACCGCTCGGGGGATCTGAGCGTCGCCCTCGGGGAGACGATTACGCAGCTCGACGCTTCGGTTCCTCTGTAGGGGCAGATTGAGTCGAAATGCCGGGACCGTCGCCTCCGACAGCGCCCCAACGACAGCGACACGGACCGAATCGGCTTGGATACAGTGCCTTCGACCGCTCGACGTGTGCCGGGAAAGTCGTCCGGTTTCGAGGAAAAGGAGGCTGAGATGCCTGCGAAGGTGGGGTACCTCGCGATCGACACAGTCGACCCGAATAGTCTCGCCCCGTTCTGGTGCGGACTGCTCGGCGTTCATGTGGACGCGACCATTGGAGAGGGTGAGTTTCTCATCCTGTCCCCGACAGAGGACGGCCTTGTCGTGGGATTCCAACGGGTGCCGGAGACGAAGACAGGGAAGAACCGCGTGCATCTGGATCTCGTCGTCGATGATCTGGACACTGCAACGGCAGAGGTTGAGCAACTCGGAGGCCGATGGCTCGAACCCGGCACTACCCGAGAGCTTGAAGGCTTCCGCTGGCGTTGCATGGCAGACCCGGAGGGTAACGAGTTCGATCTCGATGTCCTCCCCACCGACTCGTAGGCGGCTCAGACTCGGCGATATAGGGCAGGTAGCCACGAGGCGAGACCGCACTACTCCGGCACGTTGAGCGTGGGCCACGTCGATACGCGATGCGACCGGGACCCCCGAATACAGGGTGCCTGAGCACCGAGCGATTCCAGGCCAAAACCCCGCTCAGGCACGTTGCGGACGGGCTGAAGATGGGGCCTGCTCAGCCGATGATCTCGATAACTCCATTGTCTGGCGGACCGACGATCAACGGGAGGATGTGCCCTAGATGTCCACTTCCGACGATGTTGTGGGACATGTTCTCATGATGAGCCTCTATCGAGGACCATCGCTCAACGAACATGAACTTAGACTCATCGTCCTGGCGTTGGAACAGGTCAAAGGACTCGCAGCCCGAAGCCAATCTGCTGAGATCCCGGCCCTTCTGTAGGAGCGGCAGGAGTTCGGCTGCCTTGTCGGGCAGGGCTTGCCAGTTGACGACGACGTTTACGCTCATGACGCTCCGGGTTGCGATCGGTGGGGTGCCGTCCAATGTAGACCCTGGGGTGACAGGCGCTTCGACGCAGCCGGGCGGACTGCGGATTCGCCTACCGGACCCAATGCCCGCGTTTCTCTCTCAGTCCGGCGATATAGGTCGGGTCGTCACCTATCTGGCAAGCCCAGGATCGGCACCTATCCCTTCGGTGAGACGGTCGCCCCGTGACGCCATTCGTCCGGCACGAGGACGGCACGAATCGACGCTCGGGCTCGTTCCTTTTCGGCGGCCTGAAGCACACAGTCGACCGTGGTCGTGCGGTCGTCGTGTGCAACAACCTGAGCGCTCAGTTGGACGATGCTGTTGATGGGTGACGGACGGAGATAGTCGACGGTCATCGAAGCCGTAGCGAACCAGAGCTCCGGCTCTGTCCCTACTCCTCGTTGCTCACGCTGGTAGGCACTCGCGACTGCCGTGCAAATGCCGTGACAGTCGAGAAGCGTGGCGATGATCCCGCCGTTAAGGAAGTGCTGAGGTCCAGCGGCATACTCCAGACCCGGCGCCCACTGCGCAACGGCAACGTTGCCGTCCCAGTAGCTCTTGAGGTGCAACCCCTCGGGGTTGTCTGCCCCACAGCCCCAGCAGTAGTTGCCCACCATTTCATCTTGGATCGCCTTGTTCGTCACCGACCCATAGTGCCCGCTCCCGCCAGCGGAGGCCAAGCGGTAACGCCGTTCAGAGCAACCTGGCAGGGCCAGCCCGACCCCCTCGGGCGCCGAGCGCTATCACCCGGAATCGGGCGGCCTCACAAGCCCCGATCCGTCCCCACGTCGCCCCAGTCGCCGGATCGACAGCGTCGCTGGACCCAACCGCAAATGCTCAGTGGCGGTGATGCCGAGGGGTCGCCGCCAGCCTGTGCCTCACTGCTTGGCCCGTGGGGCTTGGCTCCCGTGGATGCTTAGAAAGCGCATAGCCCCGAATACAGCGCCCCTCGCCCCGTCGCCAGCGCGATGCACGACCAATCGGGATCAGGCACATACCGCCTGGCCTGTCAACCCACCACGGCGAACAGCTTCCAGGACCCGGGCACGCCTTTGAGTTCCTGCTCGCCACGATCGCTGAACTCGATTCCCGACCCGACAACGAGGTCCTTAACCGTCCCGGAGACCAGAACCTCCCCCGGCGCCGCCATGGCTCCCACCCGGGCGGCGATGTGCACCGCTAGTCCCCCCAGATCATCGCCTCGAACCTCGCACTCGCCCGTGTGCAGTCCCGCCCGCAGTCTCATCCCGAGCTTTCCAGCGGTTTCGGTGATCGCGTAGGCACAGCGAATGGCCCGGGCCGGACCGTCGAAGGAGGCCACAAAGCCGTCGCCGGTGGTGTTGATTTCCTTCCCTCGGAAGCGCTTGAGCTGTTCACGCACCATCTTGTCGTGGGCGTCGAGCATCGAGTGCCACCGCTGGTCGCCGACCGATGCAGCCAGTGCGGTGGAGCCGACGATATCGGTAAAGAGAACCGTGGTCAGGATGCGCTCGACTTCGACGACGGGTCGGTCGCCGGTGAGGAACTCAGCGACTTCGCCCGCCACCGCGGGGTTCGTTCCGGTATCCCCGCCCGGAAGCTCGATGAAGGTCGCCCCGTCGATGTGGTCGGCAAGGTATCGACCATGTGCGATCGGGACAAAGGCATTCTCTCGGGCATGCAACACCAGGGTCGGAGCCTGGATCAGCGACAATGCCTGGCGCACGTCAAAGCTCCGCAGCATGTAGTCGTACTGAGCCGCGGCAGCGCGAGGTGTCGCCGAGGAGCGTTCGATCTTCGCGACGAGGCGCATGTACTCCGGATCATCGGCCAGGCTGGGGACGATAAGCCGAGCAAGTTCGAGGGTTCCCCAGGCGGTCGCCATGAACTCCACGAAGGCGTCCACCGCCTCCGAAGGCACCCCGATCGAGTAGTCATCTGCCTCCAAGTATCGAGCAGACGTATTGAGGAGGATCAGCGCGCCGACCGCTTCGGGATGCATGGCGGCATAGAGGATGGCGATAGGTCCGGCCTCGAGGGTCGCGAGGATGGCTGTCCTCTTCGAGCCGGCCGCGTCGAGGACAGCCACCATGTCCTCGGTCCACTCCTCCCAGGTGGGCATGGCCTTGAATGAGACGCCGTCCGAGGCCCCCGTGCCGCGCCGATCGAAGAAGATGAGCCGACTGAATGCCGCCAGGCTGGTGAGAAACTCAATGTTCCTCGGCACTTCCCACGCGACTTCGATGTGGCTTCCGAGGCCAAAGCAATAGAGGAGATCGATGGGTCCATCACCGACGACCTGATAAGCGACATCGGCGTCCCCGACGGGGACGTAGCGGGTCTCGGGAGTGTCCATGGCTGGCGACATTCTGTCTCAGCTATTCAGCGTTGTCGCCGGGCAGCCACGCCCGACCACCCTGCCGGCTCCGTGTGCCCTGCTAGGCCAGCCCGACCCCCTCGGGCCCCGAGCGAGATCACCCGCTACCGGTCGACCCGGCGACGACCTCGGACCGCTCGCACATGCCGGATATTTCTCGCCCGATCCCGGCGAGCTTGGCGGAAAACCATCCGATATCACGCGAATCGTTAGTCGAGGCGTCCAGTCTTTCGGGCCCACTCTGCGACATCGCTCCAAGACCAGATCAGACCCATCTTGAGGCGCAAGACGGGCTCGGGAAATTCGGAGTGCCTGCGTCGCCAGTCGTGGACGATACCGGTACCTAAGCCGAGCCGCTGAGCGATCTCGGTTACGCCTACGAGATCCTCGGGCGCGTATCTTTTTGACACATCTCGAGCGTAGGCAACGGATGTAACGGAATGGGGTTGCGTAGGATCCCACGCACAAGTACTGTCTGCACAGGATCCCACGCATAGAAGACTGAATGGCCCCGGCGGTGTTGGCACACCCCGGGGCCGTGGCCAGCACCTGGATTGGAGGTACTGACATGACTCAGCGTAGTGACGCGCGTCCAAAGGGACCTGGAAGGAGGCCGGGCCCAACAACCTGGGCCCTGAGCCCAACTGACCTCACCTACTTGTGGGACGAGTGCCCCCGTTGCTTTTATCGCAAGGTGGCCCTGCGCGAGCCCCGGCCGCGGGCGCCGTTCCCCGGGGTCTTCGGGAGGATCGACGGGGCCATGAAGGCCTTCTACTTGGGCCAGCGGACCGAGTCCCTGATCCCGAAGATGGCGCCGGGGCTGATCGGGGCCGGGGACCGGTGGGTGAAAGGGGCACCTGTCGTCCCCCCGGGGCGTGCCTCGGCCTGTGTGATCCGGGGTCGGGTCGACGTCCTGGTGGCCTGCGACGACGGCACCACGGCGGTGGTGGATTTCAAGACCGTCGAGCCCGGGCCGGCGTCGGTGGCGAAGTACACCCGCCAGCTCCACGCCTATGCCACCGCCCTCGAGCACCCGGCCACGGGCCCAGCCACGGCGGTGAGCCAGCTAGGCCTGGTGTGTTTCTGCCCCCGCACCTACGAAGCCGAGGAAGCTCGGGCGAAGCTTCACGGGGACCTGGCGTGGGTCGAGGTGGCCCGGGACGACGACGTCTTTCTCGGCTTCTTGACCGACGTGGTGACGCTCCTCGAATGTGACCAGCTGCCGCCGCCGGCGGCGGAGTGTCCCTGGTGCTCGTGGCGCTCGAGACCCCGTGATGCCGGCTGAACCCATCCCGTCGAGACATCTACATGTTGTGGTCATCAAGAGATTTGGCCCCGGGAAACCACAACCTATTGGGATCCCTCTAACGATGGGAGCGACCCCATACTTTTGCAGGTGGCGTCCTCGCTACCCCGAAACGGCTTTGAAAGCCGGAAAAGGAGAGCGAGGACGTGGTGGACCGTCGAGGGACCGAGACTACAGGCTCGAGCGCCGGGAATCGGACCTCGACGGCCAGCCCGGGCTCGGTCACCGCAAACAATCCGGCGGGTGGTGTCGGGCCGCGAGACCTTCGATCCCCGGGGGCCATGCCCAAAGCCCACCCGGGCTTTCTGGTTGACCGCTTGGCCGAACGGTGGGACCACGGACAGCCCATTCGTGACAGCGACGACGTGAGTCGCCTCATCGCTCGGTTCTCACCGGACGAGGTGCCCGCCGAAGTCTGGGCTCGCGTCGAAGGCCCGGTGCGAGAGTGGGTCCAACGAGCCGAACCAAAGACCCTCGAGCGCGCCCGGAATCTCCTGAACGCCGTGACGCAATTGGCGATCTGGGGCGACACCCTCGGTCTGCCGCTCGAGCCCGAGGTGCTGCTGCGCCCCGAGACGATCGATCGCTTCGTGGTCGAGGGGTGCCGAGATCTCACCGACGGCACGAGAACCAACTATCGGACCGCGTTGCGGGCGGTGGGCCGCAAGGTACTCAGTCCGGACTTGTTCCCACCCCAGCCCATCGCCCTGCCCCGCTCCCCGAAGGAGCCGCCCTACTCCCAGTCCGAGATCGCCGCCCTGGTCTCGTGGACGAGTGGCCTTCCCACTGAGCGCATGCGAGGCAACGCGAGGGCGCTGATCGCCTTCGGTCTCGGGGCTGGTTGCACCACGCAGGAACTGGCCCGGGTGATCGGCACCGACGTCGCCTCCGATGGCGAGGGGGTGCTCGTCGCGCTCACGGGACAGGCGACTCGGACGGTCCCCGTGCTCCGACGCTGGGAGAACGAGGTGCTCTCCCGATCCGTCCAGGTGGGGGAGCGACCGGTCTTTCTCCCCGATCGAACTCGGATCGTTCGCCATCACATCCCGAATTTCATCTGGCGTTGCCAACGTGCCCTTCCTGGCCGCATCTCAGCATTCAGCGACTCCGGATCACCTGGATCGTCTGCCAGCTCCGATCGGGCACGCCCGTCCAAGATCTCGCGCCCTACGCCGGCATCAAGCCCGAACAGCTCTGTGGCTACCTCGATTTCGTCGATCCCCGCGACCCTGCCATGGCCCGTCGGCTTCTCCGCGACGCAGGCGGCCCATGACCGTCGACGCCGTCGTGGCGCCAACCGAGCGTGACGCCGAGGTCGTGACGTTGTCGACGGGCGCGCGCCGGTTTCATGATTCCCAGGTCCGCAAGGTGGCGGGGTGGGTCGACGCGTCGCCACTCATCGAGCGGGTCGAATCCTGGAAGCGCGAGGCCTCGAAGGCTGCTGGGCGCCCCGAGACCTTCCCCCTACGGGCCTTGTTGATCGTGATGCTTCTCGGCGCCATCTCCCACCAGCCTCTGCTGGCGTCGACGTTCACCGAGATCATGTTCCTCCAGATCAGCCCCACCATGCGCGCCGAACTGGGGATCCCCGAGCCCCAGACCCCCTATTCCACCGGCTCGGTGGGCCACAAGAGCCGCGAGCACAAGGCGCTGTATCGGAACGTGCGCACCCGGCTGAAGGGCCTGCTCGCCTTGATGGACCCCTCGCCGCTACCGAAGGACCGCCGGCTCGACCACGACGCTTTCGCCCTGGCCGTCGCCCAGCGCCGTCAGGTCCTCTGCAACGAAGACCTCGCCCTCCGCTACGACCGGCTCAGCTGGTTCGTCAACGAGCTCATCGAGGCGAGCCTGAGGTTGCTCCCGCGCCATATCTGGCGCCGGTGGCTGGGCTCGGTGGCCGTCGATGCCACCGCGGTGCGGGCCTTCGCCCGGCCGTCGCGTCCGCGCCACGGCCAGAAACGATGGAGTGCGCAGGATCACATCGAGATCTTCTCGGCAGATGCCGACGCCGGAATGTATATCCGGAAGTCCGGTGCGGGGACCGACGACGATGCGCTCGGCGGTACCAGGAAATCGTGGTGGGCCTACGAGGCGACGTTCGTGATCGCGGGCTCCGACGACCCCGGCACACCCGCTGCGTTTCCGAATCTCATCGTCGGCATGCCACCGCTGCATCCGCCGGGGAGGGAGCCGGGCCTCAACGCCGTGCGTGCCCTGCGCAGTATCCACGACCGCGGCCACCCACGAGGCTGGCTGGCCGGCGACCGCGCCTACACCGATGCTCAGCCCGGAAACTTCGCCCTCCCGGCCCGAGCCCTCGGGTACCGACCCGTGCTCGACTACGCCGAGGACCATCTCGGGATCAAGGGCGAGCACGGCGGCTTCCTTTTCATCGAGGGAGCCTGGTACTGCCCGGCCATTCCCACGGCTCTGGTCAACGCTTCGATCGACTTTGCCAACAAGACGATCGACGAACCCACCTATCGGGCGCGTCTTGCCGAACGGTGGCGGCATGTAGCGGTGGCCAAGGCGGCGGAGGACGCTCAGGGTTTTGGGCGGTGGCGCTGTCCGGCGGCTGAGCCCCATCCGCTTGCCGCGTGCCCGTTGAAGCCTGCCTCCCAACGTCATGACGGACAGGTCAGAGTCTCGATCCGCCCTTCGGGGCCCCTCAAGGCCAACCCGCCCCGGTGCTGTACGCAGGGCTCGGTGACCATGGGACCGGAGCCCATGGCCAAGTTGCGCCAGGATCTCTTCTTCCAAAGTGCCGAGTGGAACGACCGCTATCACACGCTTCGGGCCACCATCGAGGGCATGAACGGCTACCTGAAAGACGGGGCCCGGGAAGCGCTCGACGATCCCCAGCGACGCCGGATCCGAGGCGTTGCCGCCCAGAGCCTCTTCGTTGCCCTGCTCGTGTTCGCCGGCAACTACCGGAAGATCCAAGAGTTCATGAAGCTCGAGACAGGCGACGACGGTCCCGGCCGCCGTCGCCCGAGGCGCCGACTGGGGAAGCCCATCTCCGACTGGTATCCGGAGCCGACGTCGGAGTTGCACAGACCAAAGACCTCGGATTCCACCTAGAACGCGCTCTTAGCGGCCCAGGCAACCTCGAGCGCGACGGAATCGGGTGTGAACACCGATCTGGCTGCCCCGTCGCCCCAAACTCAGGTGGCTTGACGCCCGGTCCGGAGACAATTGCCCTGCTCACGACCGCGGAATGGGGCCGGGGAGCGTATCTGGGTGGGTTTTGTCGACGCAACCAGACCAGTTTTGTCGACAGCCCCAGGTGGTGGGTGTGGGCGAGGGGGGACTTGAACCCCCACATCCTTTCGGACACAGGAACCTGAATCCTGCGCGTCTGCCAATTCCGCCACTCGCCCGCGTGACCGCCTCAGGTTAGCGGACCGGCTTCGCCTCGCTTCGGGCCCGACCAGAGTGCCCAATCGATCTGGACCATCGCGTCGATCCTCTGACCTCTCGTACCCCCGGTCCTCGGCCTGGAGTCTGGCTACCGCGCCTGCGCCGACGACGTCGCAGGTCAAGCGCACAATCGAGGTGGAGTTTGGTGAGGGTGACTCAGGACCACCAGGTGGCGAGCAACCCAGTTCGCGGGCGGACCACCGGTAGGCTGTTCCTCCACGATGGGACTCCAGCAATTCGAACAGCGCATCGAGCGCCTGGTCGAGGGCGCCTTCTCCAAGGGCCTGCGCGGCGGGCTGCAACCGGTCGAGATCGGCCGGCGGCTCACTCGCGAGATGGACCTGATGCGCCGGGTCGGGGTCCGTGGCTTGACTGCCCCGAATGTCTTCGTGGTGACGCTTTCGGCGGCGGACACGGAACGTTTCGGGACCTTCCTCGACGCCTTGGCCCGGGAGCTCGGCGATGCCGCCCGCGAGCACGCCCGCACGGAGGGCTATGAGTTCATCGGGCCCGTCGAGGTCGAGATCCAAAGCGACCCCGCCTTGAAGCCCGGGCGTTACACGATCAAGGCTCAAATGCGCGAGGGGCTCCTCGGCCTACCTGCGGCGTCCCTGATCCTGCCCGACGGGTCTCGGATCCCACTTGAGGCGGAACCAGTGGTCATCGGCCGAATGCCCGAGTGCACCGTGGTGCTCACCGACCCCAATGTCAGCCGTCGCCACGCCGAGGTCAAGCGCCAGGGCAGCGACGTGATCGTCGTCGACCTGCAATCGACCAACGGCACGAGGGTCAACGGCCTCCCCATTCGGGAGCGGGTCCTCGTCGACGGCGACGACATCACGGTGGGGACGACAATCCTGCGGTTCCAGACCTCGTAGGGGTGGACTCGCACGTCGCCATGGTGCTTCTCACCGCACTCGACAACCAGAACCTGCTTCGAGCTCTGGAAATCCTGGTCGTCGCCCTGATCTGGCTGTTCTTTCTCCGCGTCATCCGAGCGGTGTGGGTGGAGATCCGCCCGCCCAAGGTCCGAGGCGGGGGCGGCGATCCCCAAGGCGCCGGGCAAGCAGGCCGACGCGAGCGCAAGACCATGCGGCTCAAAGTCATCGAGCCCGAAGACCAACGCGGCAACGCTTTCGAACTGGGCGACGAACTCACGATCGGGCGGGCAGCGGGGTGCGGGGTGCGTGTTGACGATTCGTATACCTCTGCGCTCCATGCGCGATTGTTCAAGCGCGAGGGCACACTGTGGGTCGAGGACCTCAGCTCCACCAATGGTACCTGGGTCAATGCCGAGCGCATCGCGACCGCGACTCGCCTCGGGCGAGGCGACCTCCTCCAGGTCGGCGGCACGGTCTTTGAGGTTTCGAGATGACGATCCTGCGCTCGGGCTCGGCCACCGACGTAGGGCGCGTGCGGTCGGTCAACGAGGACCAGGCCCTTGAGACCACCACGCTGTTCGCCGTCGCCGACGGCATGGGCGGCCACGCCGGGGGCGACATCGCCGCCCAGACTGCCATCCGGGCGCTGGAGCAACGTTTCGCTGCCCAGCCCTCGCCCAACGGGCTGATCCAGGCCGTCCGCGACGCCAATTCCGCCGTGTGGGAACGCAGTTACGGGGACCCGGACCTCCGGGGCATGGGGACCACGATCACTGCCATCGGCCTCGTGAACACGGGCGAGGGTGACCACCTGGTGCTGGCCAATGTGGGCGACTCCCGCGCCTACCGACTGCGTGGGGGCAGGCTCGAACAACTGACCGTCGACCACTCCGTGGCCGAGGAGCTCGTGGCCCGTGGTGAGCTGACGCCGGCCGAGGCCGAGGTGCACCCCCATCGCCACATCTTGACCCGGGCGCTCGGCGTCGCCGCCGAGGTCGACGTGGACGTGTGGGAGGTTGTCCCCCAAGAGGCAGATCGGCTCGTCTTGTGTTCGGACGGGCTCACCAACGAAGTGCCCGACGACGCCATCGCGGAGATCCTGTCGTCCACCCCGGACCCCCGGGACGCGGCCCAGTCGCTCGTCGACCGGGCCAATGCGGCCGGTGGCAGTGACAACGTCACCGTGGTCGTGATCGACGTCCTGGTGGCCGAGGAGGCCTCCGCGGTGACCGGGCTGGACGCGGCCGGCGTAGACGACCCGGACTCGGCTCGACCGGCGACAATCGCTGAAGCCAGAGCCGTGAAGGCGGCCGTATCGGCGACAACGTTGGCCGAACCCGCGTCGCTGCCCGGCAACGGCGCCAGGAGCAGCTCATCGACGGTAGCCAGCGCCACCATCCCGTCCAGTCATCTCGAACTGCCGCCGTCCGAGGACAGGAAAGTCGTCGCAACCGACAAGCCGCGCCGACGGGACCGACCGCGCCGACCGCGACGGATCACTTTCCGGGTCTTCCTCTTCGTCCTCGTGGTGGCCGCCGTCGGGGTCGGGGCTTGGATGCTGGTGCGCTGGTACGCCAATGCCTCGTATTTCGTGGGGCTCGGAACCGCCGCGAACCCGCAGGATCGCCAGCTGGTCATCTACCAGGGCCGCCCGGGTGGGGTGCTCGGTATCCAGCCGAAGATCGTGGCCCGTACCGGCGTTACCCTCGCCCAGCTTCCGCCGGCGGCGCTGTTGGTCATCCCGAACGTCAAGGACGCAGACGGCGTCGAGGAGCCGTCGCTCAATGCCGCGCTCAGCTACGTGCATGGCCTGAAGTGCGATGCCAACGAGCTGGCGCCGGCCAGCGCCCCGGTGTTCCCCGGTGAGGACTGCGCCACCACGGCGGTCCCGCCGCCGCCGACCACCACGACGACCAAACCCGGGGCACCGACGTCAACGACGAGGGCGGTCGGTGGGCGCGGGCGATCGCCCGAGCCGCAGGCGAGGGTGGAGGCCTGATGGCTCGCCGAATCCGCTGGCTCGGTGTGGCCATCTTGTTGTGCTTCGGGGTCCTGCTCGCCCAGCTGACGAACATCCAGGTGCGCCAGGCGCACCAGTACGCGACGAACCCGAACAATCCGGCCGTGATCGCCCAGCGCTTCGACCAGCCCCGCGGCATCATCCAGAGCGCTAACGGTGTCGTCTTGGCCGAGTCCGTGCCAGCCACCAGCGGGTCGTACGAGTACCAGCGCGAATATCCCGACGGGCCGCTGTTCGCCCACATCGTGGGCTACCTGTCGCCGATCTACGGCGCCACGGGCGTTGAGGACTCGTACAACCAGTACCTGGTGGCCCACAACAAACCCGTCAAGACCCTCGGTGACTTGCTCACCACCACCACCGTGACCGACACGGTGACCCTGACGATGTCGACCGTCCTGCAGCAGGACGCCGTGCAGGCATTGGCCGGCCGCAACGGCGCTGTCGTGGTGATCGACCCGTCGACCGGGGCCATCGAGGCCATGTACTCGAATCCGACGTTCGACCCCAACCCGTTGGCCGCAAACGACCAGACGACCGAGACGCAGGCGTATGCGGCGGCCAACGCCCGGAACCCGGTGACAGGGTTTGCGCCGGCGGTATCGCTCGCCTACCAGAACATCTTTCCGCCGGGATCGACGTTCAAGACCGTGACGACGGCCGCTGCCTATGACCACAAGCCGATCCTGGTGAAGAAACCCCAGCCCTACTACCGCTGCATCCCACCCCACACGTTGGGAGGCCAGACCACCCCGCTGTGCAATTACGGGGCGTCGGGGTGTGGGGGGACGATCGCCGAAATGCTCCCTCCGTCGTGCGACACCGGTTATGCCTTGCTGGGCGCCGACGTCGGCGCGCCGGACATGACGGCCGAGGCCGAGGCCTTCGGGTTCAACCAGCAGCCGCCCATCGACCTCCCCCACAGCTCGTTCGAGGTGTCGGACTTCCTCCAGTCTGACTGTTACCAAGGGGCGGAGATCTTCCTGGCCTTCTCGTCGATCGGTCAGAAGTGCACGGCCGCCACCCCGTTGCAGATGGCTCTGGTGGCCGCGGGCTTCGCCGACGGTGGGACCATCATGGCGCCACACGTCGCAACCCAGGTCCGCGATTCCCAGGGCACCGTCGTCAGCATGTACAAGCCCACGCCCTGGGTGCAGGCGACCTCGCCGGCCACGGCGGCGGCGGTGACGAAGCTCATGCAAGAGGTGGTCCAGTCCGGTACGGCAGCGGGGGTGGGGTTCCCGCCACAGGACCAGGTGGCAGCCAAGACCGGCACCGCCCAAGTGGGCGTGGGGAACACCGCCACCACCGACTGGATGATCGCCTTCGCGCCGGCCGGCCATCCGACCGTGGCCATCGCCGTGGTCATCCCGAACCAGTCGCTCTCGGCGACGGGCGCCGAGATCTCTGGACCGGTCGTGAAGTACATGATCGAGCAGGCGCTGGCCCAACCGTGAGCGGCGACACTCGGCCCGAGACCTGTCGTTCTCTTCCCCACAGGAGGATTCGAACCATGATTGACCCGGGAACGACACCCCCGAGACCTAGGCTCTGAGCCGCATGGAGCCGAGCCAGACCTCGCGCGTCCTGTCCGGGCGCTACGAACTTTCCCACCTCGTGGCCCGCGGGGGCATGGCCGAGGTCTACCGCGCCCATGACCGCATGCTGGATCGCCCGGTGGCGTTGAAGGTGCTTTTCCCGGAATTGTCGGTTGACCGTTCGTTCGTCGAGCGGTTCCGGCGCGAGGCCCAGGCCGCCGCCAACCTGTCGCATCCCAACATCGTCCCGGTGTTCGACTGGGGCGAGGACGGCGGCACGTACTTCATCGTCATGGAATTCGTCGACGGCCGCCCGTTGTCTGCCATCTTGCGCACGGCGGGCCCGCTGCACCCGGACCGGGCCGTGGAGATCGGGGCCGACGTGGCCGGCGCGCTGGCGTATGCCCATCGCCACGGGGTCGTCCACCGCGACGTCAAGCCCGGGAACGTCCTCATCACCGACGAGGGAACGGTGAAGGTCACCGACTTCGGCATCGCCCGTGCCGTCAACACGGAGGAGAGCCTGACGCAGACGGGCGCCGTCATGGGCACGGCCACCTACTTCTCGCCCGAGCAAGCCGAGGGGATGGGGGTCGACTCACGCAGCGATATCTACTCACTCGGCGTGGTCCTCTTCGAGATGGTGACCGGACGCCCCCCCTTCATCGGCGAGTCGCCGGTGGCGGTGGCGTCCAAGCATGTGCGTGAGAACGCGCCGTCGCCGCGCGACATCAACCCCGGCGTGCCGCCCGACCTCGAGGCGATCATCGCCAAGTGCATGGCCAAATCGCCCGACTACCGCTACGCCACCGGTGACGACCTGCGGGTCGACCTCTTGCGCTTTCGCGAGGGCCGGGCCGTGGCCGCAGGGCCGCTCCCGGCCGCCGCTTCCATGGGGGCCACCCAGGCCGTCGCCGCCTACGGGGCCACCCAGGCGATGGCCCAGGTGGGCCGGGTCACCGAGGACGAGCCACCGAGCCGGACCGGGTTGTACCTGGGCATCCTCGCCGTGCTGCTCGTCGCGCTGGGCGTGGTCGTCTTCTTCCTGGGCAAGTCGCTCGGTTGGTGGGACGTCACGCCCACGCCGGTTGTCCACCAGGTGGCGGTCCCCAGCCTGATCGGTGACACGGTGACCCAGGCAGAACAGACACTCTCCAGCGCCGGGCTCAAGTCCACGACGCAGGTCAGCGCCACCTCGAGCGCGCCGAGCACGCAGGTCGTCGGCACCAACCCCGGTCCAGGCACGAAGGTCGACAAGGGATCCACCGTGACACTGGTCACGGGCAGCGGGGGGGTCCCCGTGACGATCCAGAGCTACATCGGCCAGTCGGTGCAGGCGGCGACCCAGACGCTCCAAGGTCTGGGGCTCAAGGTCGCGGTGACGACGTCGGCTACCTGCACGCAACAGAACGTCGTCTGCGACCAGAACCCCAAGGGCGGTCAGACCGTTCTTCCGGGAACCACGGTGACGCTGATCACCGCCCAGAACGTGAGCACGACGACGCAGGCCCCGACCACGACGGTGCCGGCGACGGTGAGCGTGCCCAACGTGTCGAACGAGCCGCTGGCCACCGCCTGCAGCAACATCGGTGCGGCAGGGCTGGTGTGCGGGTCGACCACGAACCAGTTCAGCTCACTGACCCTAAACAATGTCATCAGCACGTCGCCGGCGCAGGGCACCCAGGTCCAGCGGGGGTCGACGGTCAACCTGGTGGTATCGGAAGGGCCGGGGGCCACGGTGCCCAATATCTCGGGTGACACTCCGGCTCAGGCCTCCTCAGCGATCACGACCGCCGGTCTTACTCCGGCGCCAGGCGCATCGTGCAGCGGCAATGGCGTGCAAGTGAGCAACCAAAGTCCCCCGGCGAACACCGTGGTGGCGCCGAACTCGACCGTTAGCTACGGCTGCAGCTGATAGCGCCGTTTGCGTCGAGCGGCTCGCTTAGGCGTTGGCCGGTGCGGCCTGCCCCAGGAAGTTCGCCAACAGGCTCGGACCCACGTGGGTCAGGATCGACTCGGGGTGGAACTGCACCCCTTCGATGGCCAGGTCGCGATGGCGCAGGCCCATGACCAGCCCGTCGGCCGTCTCGGCCGTTACCTCGAGGACGTCGGGCACGGTCGAGCGTTCGACCACCAGCGAGTGGTAACGGGTGGCCTCGAACGGGTTGGGGAGGTCGGCGAACACGCCCACCCCGGTGTGGAAGATCTGCGAGGTCTTGCCGTGCATGAGCTCGTGGGCCCGACCCACGGTGGCCCCGAAGGCCTGGCCGATGACCTGATGCCCCAGGCACACGCCGAGGATCGGGATCTCGCCGCCGAGCTCGGCCACCAGGTCCAAGCTGATCCCGGCGTCCTCGGGCCGTCCTGGTCCCGGCGAGATGACCACGAGGTCGGGGGACTGCGCCCGGATCCCGGCCACGTCGATGGCATCGTTGCGAAACACGACCGGCTCGGCGCCGAGCTCACCGAGCTCCTGGACCAGGTTGTAGGTGAACGAGTCGTAGTTGTCCACGAGCAGGACACGCACGGCCATGCGCATCGAGGCTAATAGGGATGGTGGGGGGCGACGAGATGACTATCCTCTGGGCCATGACAGGGGGACGTGGACCGGGAAGGGCCCAGCGCAAGGGGCGGTCGTCGGGGCGGACGACGGCCTCGGGCGGGGGCACCACGGCATCGGGGCGTTACACGCCGCCGATCCCGCGCAACGTCAAGGTGAGCCCGAAGTGGATGGGCCCGGCCATCTTGGGCCTGCTCATCATCGGGGCCCTCACCATCGTCCTCAACTACTTCAACGTGCTGCCCGCCGGCCCCAGCAATTGGTACCTGCTCGGAGGGATCATCCTCATCGCCGGCGGTTTCTTCTTGGCCACCAAGTACCACTAACAGCGGTAGGAGACACCAAGGCGCCCGGTGCGCCCCACCCCGGACCGATCCGGGGCGGGGCGAGCCCGATGCAAACGTGTCAGCCGAGTCGTTCGATGATGGTGGCGTTCGCCATGCCGCCGCCCTCGCACATGGTCTGGAGGCCGTAGCGGCCGCCGGTGCGCTCGAGCTCGTTCACGAGAGTGGCCATGAGCTTGGCGCCCGACCCGCCGAGCGGATGGCCCAACGCGATGGCGCCGCCGTTGACGTTCACGCGCTCCATGTCGGGATGGAGCTCCTTCTCCCAGGCCAGCACGACCGAGGCGAAGGCCTCGTTGATCTCGATGAGGTCAATGTCGTCGATGGTCATCTTGGCCTTCTCCAACACGCTGCGGGTGGCCGGGATCGGGCCGGTGAGCATGGTGACCGGGTCCACGCCGGCCAAGGCGAAGGCGTGGAAGCGGGCCCGGGGGGTCAGCCCGAGGGCGGCGGCCTTTTCCTCACTCATCACCAACACGGCCGACGCGCCGTCGGTGATCTGCGACGAGTTTCCGGCGGTGATCTTGCCGTCGGGCTTGAAGGCCGGCTTCAGGTTGCCCAGGACGTCGATCGTGGTGTCGGGCCGGACGCCTTCGTCGGTCGACATGATCTCATCGGTCGTGTTGCCCTCGTCATCGCGGACGGCCAGCGCGACGATCTCGCGCTCGAAGCGGCCTTCAGTGGTGGCCCGGGCCGCGTACTGCTGGCTGCGGACGCTGAAGCCGTCGAGGTCCTGGCGCGACAAGCCCCATTGGTCGGCGATCATCTCGGCCGAGATGCCCTGGGACACGAGCCCGCCGCGCTCGGCGTAGCGGTTCATCATCGTCGGGCCGAACGGGAACCCGAGGTCGCGCACGACGCTCGAGCCCATCGGGGTGTGGGTCATGTGCTCCACGCCCGCGGCGATGACGACGTCGTAGGCCCCGGCCATGACACCTTGGGCGGCGAAGTGCAGTGCCTGCTGGGAGGAGCCGCACTGCCGGTCGACGGTCGTGGCGGGCACCGACTCGGGGAAACCGGCGGCCAGCGCCGCGTTGCGCCCCACGTTCAGGGCCTGCTCGCCCACCTGCATGACGCAGCCCATGATGACGTCATCGATGAGCGCGGGGTCGAGGTCGTTACGCTCGACGATGGCCTTCAGGGGCTCGGCCGCCAGGTCCACCGCGTGCCAGCCACGGAGCCGGCCGTTTCGCCGGCCTCCCGGGGTCCGTACCGCGTCCACGATCACGGCATTGGTCATGGTGACGCTCCTTCCTGGTCCGGCGGGACGCCCGCTGGCGCTCCCTGCCGGCCGTGTGGTCGATCCCGACAAAAACTGACTGAACGGTCAAGATACTTCCTCGCCTTGGCTATGGCGGTCAACCCCGCAGGTCGGCTCCCTCGAGGCCCAGGCCAGGGGCACACCCGGGCGCTACGGTGACCGGCGTGAGCCGTCGGGGCAAGGACATGGACCGCTGGCTGGGCGACGGGGGCATGGAGGTCATCGGCCTGGTCGGAGCGGCGTTCGAGCGCTACGGGGTGGATGGCGAGGATCTCGGGTGGGTGGAGGCGTCGTGGACGCCGACGCCGCTGGCTTGCAACCCCCACGGGACGGCGCAGGCCGGGATCCATTCGCTCATCCTCGACGCGGCGATGAATTTCGCCATCAACGCGGCGCTAGCCGGGCGCGACCGGACCCGCGGCACGCTGGAGATGAAGACCGAGACCATGCGCCCGGCCCGTCAAGGCGAGCGGTACTCGGTGCGCGGCGAGGTCGTGCGCCTTGCCCGCCAGGTGGCCTACGGCGAAGCCGTCGTCCGCGACGGAGACGGGGCGATGGTCAGTCGGGCGACGGGGACCTTCCTCCTCCATCGCGACGAATCGCCTTCCGCCTGACCGATCCGCTTCGGTCGCTGGCGCGATCGAAGCCGTGTCGGGGCGATCCGGGTCACCGGCCCGGCGACGCCCCTCGGCTACCGGCGCGCCGAGACGCGCGCCCGAAACAAGGAGCGTCATCGATGCCCGGATGGCTCGTGCCGCCGGCCGGGCCCGGTGTGTGCCGCGTCTGTCACGGCCCGGCACGCGACGGGCGGCCGGTCTGCTGGTGCTGTCGAACGGTCGGTGCGGCGTTGGCCGGCGCCGTCGTGCCGAGGGTCGTGCCCGTGGCCTTGTTCAGGCCCGGTGACCCCATGCACCGCACCTTGCGCCGCTACAAGGACGCACCGTCGGTGGCGGCGCGCCGTCACCATGTCGCCACCTTGACCGGGATCCTCGACCGCTTCCTGGTCGCGCACGAGGCGTGCCTGCGCGGCAACGGTGGCGGGTGGGACACCGTGACCGTGGTCCCCTCGACCCGCGGTCGGTCCTGCGAGGCCGGGTCTCGACGGCCGGGTCTGCGCGTCCGGAACCCGCTCGAGGCCGTCGTCGACGCCTGTCGAACGTTCGCCGGCGTGTCGAGACTCCGGCTGGTCCTCGGAGCGGCGACGGTGGGGCATCTGCGTCCCTCCTCCGACGCGTTCGTCGTCGACGGCGACTGTGGAGGCCGCCGCGTCCTTGTGCTCGACGACACCTGGACCACGGGTGCGCACGCCCGGAGTGCGGCCGCCGCCGTGTCCCGGGCGGGAGCGACGGTGGCCGGCATCCTCGTGATCGGGCGCGCCGTCGATCCCCGGGCCGCGGTGGGGGTGGGCGAATGGTGGGATCGCACCGTCGCACGGCAGGCTCGGGACATCGCCACCGAGCCGGGCCCCGATCCGGCCGCCGCGTGGGGGAGCCTCGGAGCCGGCCGGTGCTGTCTCGAGCCCGAGTGTCGCTAACGTGGCCGGTCATGCTCTTCGGGGTCGCGCTCGGGGCCATGCACCCCGCCATGTTCCGGGAAGCCACCGAGGCAGCCGACGCCCTGGGCTTCGAGTCGGTGTGGCTCCCCGAGCACCTCGTGCTCCCGGTGGACATGACCGGATCGCCGTTCGCCGGGACCGAGCACCCACCGGTGCCGCCGTCGATCCCGGTGTTCGACGCCTTCGCCTACCTGGCCTTCCTGGCCGGGCGCACCGACCGAGTCCGTCTCGGGACCCACGTCTACAACCTGGCGCTGCGCTCGCCCTTCGTCGCTGCCCGATCCGTCCAGACGCTCGACATCGTCTCGGGTGGGCGGGTCGAGCTCGGCGTCGGCGCCGGTTGGCTGCGTGGCGAGTGGCAGGCCGCCGGCCTCGATTTCGCCAGCCGAGGACGGCGACTCGACGAGGCCCTCGAGGTCTGCCGACGGCTGTGGGAGGACGAAGAGGTCTCTTATCGTGGCGAGTTCTTCGATTTCGGTCCCGTGATGTTCGAGCCCAAGCCGCTCCAGCGCCCCCACCCGCCGATCCTCGTTGGCGGTGAGTCCACTGCCGCTCTCCGGCGGGCCGCTCACCACGACGGATGGATCGGCCTGGACCACACCCCCGAGAGCGCCGCGCCGCTCGTCGACGCCTTGGCCGCACTTCGCGACGCGGCCGGACGGTCCTCCGCCTCCTTCACCCATACCGTGGGGGCCCGTGTGGTCGCCGACGCCGACGTCGAACACTTGGCCGCGGTGGGGGTGGACCGGGTCATCGTGGCCCCCTGGGCCCGGACCCGGGAGGTGCCCGAGGCGCTGGCCCGGTTCGCCGGGCGCTTCATCGGCTGATCCCCGCCGGTGACCAGCCAGTTTGTACCGGGAATACCTCGCTCCGATACTTGTTTGTAACAAGCAGTCTATGCCGGTGTCGGCGAGAGGCGAAGCAACGATCGAGATGACGACGAGTCGAAGCACCGTCCAAGCCAGCCTGTCACGGCGTCCTGGGGACGCGGATCGGGCCATCGAGGAGCTCGAGCACGCCCTGTTCGCGCTGGCTCGCACCATCTTGCGCTTCGGGATACCACCGCACGCTCTGCGCGAGGGCGAGTACATCGACCGCGCCGGCTACTGGATGTTGACGCGCCTCGACGAGTCGACCGTCCCGATGCGCATGTCCGACCTGGCCGGGTTGCTCGAGCTGGACCTTTCCACGGTCAGCCGCCAGGCACGCCAGCTCGTCGACGGCGGCCTGATCACCCGTGTGGCCGACCCCGTCGACCGCCGGGCCTGCCTGGTTAGCCTCAGTGCGCGCGGGCACGACGTCCTCGAAGCGGTTCGCGGTGCGCGCCACGACGCGTTACGTCGCGCGCTGAGTGCCTGGCCCGACACTGAAACCGCTGCGCTGGCGACGTCGCTGGCGCGCCTGGCCGAGGACATGCAGGCACCCGTGCGGGGGAGCGCCAAGTGAGTGCCGCCGTCGTGACACGCCACCGGGAGCCGGGCGCGCCGCTGACCCATCGCCAGGTCCTGCTGGTCTTCTCGGGGCTCATGCTCGGGGTCCTGCTCGCCGCGCTCGACCAGACCATCGTCGCCACCGCGCTGCCCAACATAGTGGCCCACCTCCACGGCTTCGCCGAGCTGTCGTGGGTGGTGTCGGCCTATCTCCTGGCCTCCACGGTGACGACGCCGCTCTACGGGAAGTTCTCCGACCTCTACGGGCGAAAGGGCGTGTTCCAGTTCGCCATCGTGGTGTTCCTCATCGGCTCGGCCCTGTCCGGCCTGGCCCGGAACATGGACCAGCTGATCGCCTTCCGGGCCGTCCAGGGCCTGGGTGCAGGTGGCCTCATCGCCTTGGCCATGGCCATCATCGGCGACATCGTGTCGCCGCGCCAGCGTGGTCGGTACCAAGGGCTGTTCGGTGCCGTGTTCGCCTTCGCCAGTGTCGCCGGCCCCCTCGTCGGTGGGGTGATCGTGGAACACTTCAGCTGGCGCTGGGTCTTCTACATCAACCTCCCCATCGGGATCGTGGCCCTGATCGTGACCACCAGCGTGTTGCGACTCCCCTTCAAGCGCCTGCCACACCGGATCGACTATCTCGGCTCCTTCCTGTTGGTGGCCGGGGTCAGCTCGCTGTTGCTGGTCATGGTGTGGGGCGGCTCGCAGTACCCATGGTCCTCGCCCGTGATCCTCGGCCTGGCCGCCGTCGGCATCGCCTTGCTCGTCGGCTTCGTGGCGCAGGAGAGGAGGGCCTCCGAGCCGCTGCTCCCGCCGTTGCTGTTTCGCAATGACATCTTCAACGTCTCGAGCGCCATGTCGTTCCTCATGGCCATGGCCATGTTCGGCGCCATTGTCTACCTGCCCTTCTACTTCCAACTCGTGCGAGGCGCGACCCCGACCATGTCGGGCCTCATGCTGCTGCCACTCATGGCCGGCATCCTGACCATGTCGATCATGTCGGGGAGGCTGGTGACGCGCACCGGGCGCTACCGGATCTTCCCGCTCCTGGGCACCATCGTCATGACCACCGGCATGGTGACCATGACGCTGATCGGGACGTCCACGCCCTATGGCGAGATGGCAGTGTTCATGGTGCTGCTCGGCGCCGGCATGGGCATGGTCATGCAGAACGTGATCCTGGCCACGTAGAACGCCGTCGACTACCAGGTCATGGGCACGGCGACGTCGGGGATCATGTTCTTCCGCTCCCTGGGGGCGGTGTTCGGTACAGCCATGTTCGGGGCCATCTTCGTCAACCGGATCAACGCCTGGCTTCCCCGGTTGCTCCCGAACCGGGTACGCGCCCAGTTCCACATCCACGCGTCAGCGTCAGGGTTGAACATCACCCCGGCCGCGCTGCACCGGCTGCCGCTTGTCGTCCAGCACGCCATCACGGGTGCGATGGTCCACGCCATCCATACCGTGTTCGTGGTCGCCGTCCCGTTCGCTGCCCTCTCCATCGTGTTCGCGTTGCGCCTGCGCGAGCTCCCGCTGCGCGACACGGCGGGCCTCCAGAGCACCCGGTTGGACGCCGAGGGTGACGCTCCGGTCGAGCTCGAGGTGAGCTCCGTCGTCTGACTCGGGTGCCGAAGCGACCAGCGGTCCGTGGGCCCCGGGACACCCGCGGGCCTCACGGCCACCACGGTGCGGGCCGGACGTGAAGGCCCGAGACCTCGGAGCGACCGGCGTGGAAATCTTGCCCGCCGACCGACGAGGGCTCCGAGGTGGAGCGCAGCGGGGGCTCGTCTTCCTCCTCGCTGAGCGGTTGACGTCGCGCTCGCCGTGGTGCACGCTTCATTCGCCGCATTCGGGCGGGGGGGAGATCGTGACGACGACACTCGACCAGGCGACAGAGGACCTGGTCCTCGTCGTCGACGACGAGGACTCGACTCGCGACGCCCTGGTCGGCGCGCTGGCCAGCGCCGGTCTTCGATCCGCCGCGGCCGGCAGCGCGGCCGAGGCGCTCAGACTGTTGCCACTGCATGCGCCGGCCGTCGTCGTGGTGGACGACCAGCTCCCCGATTCGAGTGGGTTCGATCTGGCCCTGGCCATCAAAGAGCGCGACCCGGAGATGCCGGTGCTGCTGCTCACCGGGCTCGCCTCCCTCGACCGCGCCATCGCCGCGATCGGTCAGCTCGACGCCTACCTGATCAAACCGGTGGCGGCCCAGACCTTCCTCAAGGCGATCCGCAACGCCTTGGCCCGGCGCGGTCTGGTAGCCGAGAACAAGAGCCTGGCCGAGCGCCTCCAGCGCCTGAACGCCTACCAAGCCCTGTACGACCCGTTGACGGGCCTGCCCAACCGCGCCCTGCTCGACGATCGACTCGGCCAGGCCATCGCCTCGTCGCGACGCACCGGGTCGTCGCTCGCCGTGCTGTTCATCGACCTTGACGGGTTCAAGGTCGTGAACGACCTCTTTGGCCATCACGTCGGGGACCAGTTGTTGCGCGAGATGGGCAACCGCCTCGCCGAGACCCGGCGGTCGTCGGACACCGTGGCCCGTTTCGGAGGCGACGAGTTCGTCGTCGTCTGTCCCGACATCCGCACATCGGCCTCGGCCTGCAAGATCGCCGAGCAGCTTCTCGCCGAACTGGCGCGACCGGTCGAGGTCGACGGCGTCGAGCACCGGCTCACGGCCAGCGTGGGTATCGCCGTTACGTCGCGGGGTGGGCCCAGCCAGAGCGCCGAGGCCCTGTTGCGCAATGCCGACACCGCCATGTACCGGGCCAAGGAGGAAGGGCGCGCCGGTTGGGAGCTTTTCGACGACGCCATGCGCGACCGGGTGCTCGAGCGCTTCGAGGTCGAGCGCGGCCTGCGCGGTGGCATGGACAACGGCGACCTCTCCCTGGCCTACCAGCCCGTGGTCGACCTGCGGACGGGGGCGGTGGTAGGAGCCGAAGCGCTCTTGCGGTGGCATCGGCTGGGCTACGGCACCGTTCTTCCCGGTTCGTTCCTCTCCATCGCCGAAGAGTCCGGCCTCGTCGTTCCCATCGGTCGCTGGGTCCTGGAGGAGGCGCTCACCGAGCTGCAGGGATGGCTGCGCAATGCCGACCTTCCCGAGGGCTTCCGCCTGTGGGTCAACGTCTCGCCCCAGCAGCTGGCCAACCCGCACTTCGCCGATCTCGTCGGCGAGCTCATGGACGCCCATGGCCTCCCGGCCGGCCTGCTCGGCGTCGAGATCGCGGAGGAGGCCCTGCGAGACGTCGGGGCGACGATCCGCGTGCTCCAGGGCCTGCGCGCGGTGGGCGTAGCCGTGAACCTCGACGACTTCGGCGCCGGGCAGTCGAATCTCGGTTGGCTCCAGGAACTTCCCATCACCGGCCTCAAGATCGCCCGTCGCTTCGTCGCCAACCTCGCCGGCGACGGAGGGGCGGCCATGGTGAGCGGCCTTGTCGGGCTCGCTCGGGCCCTCGGGCTCTCGGTGGTCGGGGAGGGGGTCGAGACCGAGGAGCAGTCCGAGGCGCTGCGCGCCATGGGCTGTGAACAGGCGCAGGGCTATTTCTTCGGCTACCCGGGGCCCCCGTCGCAGCTCTGGGAGCCGACGGTGGTGGGGACGGGTGACGTCGTGGACAACGACGGCGCCATCGACTCCGACGTCGTCGTGCCGCTCTTTCGTCCCTGACCACGACGCGATGCGGCCTGAGCGCGACGCGCCGCCACCACGGCTGGGCCGGCCGTGAGTTCACACATACGCAACACAGCGCTCGCCCGCTGTTCACACCCGTGCCGTATCGTGATCACCAAGGCCCGCGACGACAAGACCGGGGGTGGGCGATGACGATGGCCGAGCAGCGCATGACACCGCACCTCGTCCACCAGGTGCAGTTGGACGAGGCCGCGACGACCGTGCAACGGGACCTCGCCGCCGACCCCGGGTTGTCCGCCGGGCCGGCAGCGCACGACGACGACCACGTGGTGGCGGTCGAGACGCTGTGCGTGGGTGAGGCCCGCTGACGCGCCGGCTCCCGCTTGCCGCGGCGAAGCATCGATGATTCGCTGGCGGGCGTGGACGACATCAGGGACGCGCCAGGGACAGACGGGCCAGGGACAACGGAGCGATGATGGCGGTCACGCTCACGTTGTTGGTCCGCGCCTCAGCCGATCGGCCCGACGGGGGTCGGGACATGCGGGCTCGGACGCGTCGGGCTCGGAGCTGAGCCACCGGTGGCCGCGCCGGGCGGGCGGGCTCGATCGACGTCGGCCGGCCGCGCATCTGTCGGCCCTGTCCGCAGCTACGGTGCCGCGGCCGCCGTCTTGTGCGAGCGGGACCCGGTCCTGCGGCGCCTGGTCGCCGCGGCCGGGCCTCCTCGGGTGCGCCGGCCGATGTCGGACCACTTCGCCGCGCTCGTCCGGTCGGTCCTCCACCAGCAGTTGGCGGGGGCGGCGGCGGCGGCTATCCACGGGCGCTTGGTCGCCGCGCTGTCGGGCGAGGTGACCCCGCAGCGATTGCTGTCGCTGCCCACCGAGACTCTGCGATCCGCCGGCCTTTCCGCCAACAAGGCCGCGTCGCTTCAGGACCTGGCGATGAAGGTGCTCGACGGGACGGTCGTGCTCGACCCCCCGGGCCTGCGCGCCGAGAGCGACGCCGAGGTCATCGCCCGGCTCTCGAAGGTCCGGGGCATCGGAAGATGGACGGCGGAGATGTTCCTCATGTTCCAGCTGCGCCGCCTGGACATCTGGCCCGCGGGCGATCTCGGCGTCCGCAAGGGGTTCTCCCTGGCGTGGGGGAGGCCGGTGACGTCGGCGAAGGACCTCGAGCCCCTCGGCGATCCGTACCGGCCGTACCGGTCGGTGGTGGCCTGGTACTGCTGGCGGGCGTGCGAGCTCTATGCGGGGGCAGGGGAGAGCGCTCTGACGCATTGACCGTTGGTCGCGGACGAGGCGACTCCTTGTCGGCGGTTCATCCGCCAGCGGCTCCACCGAGCCTGCTCCGGCGACCTGATCGTTCGGCCGACGGAGCAAGGGTTCCGAGCCTGGCCGACGCGTGCGGCGCCACCAGGGGCGCGCCGACCACGGGTGGAGCGTAGGGGGCTCGAACCCCTGACCTCCGGCTTGCAAAGCCGGCGCTCTACCAACTGAGCTAACGCCCCAGGTCGGATCACGACGCCCGAGACGCCCACAAGGCGCGAGACGACCCGACCCGGCCATGCTACGCGGGGTGGGGCCAGCCGCGGAGAGCCCACCGGAGCGTCGCATTGCCCACCGAGCCCGCAGGCTCCTGGTGATCAGGCGGGTAGCGTGCACGACCGATGAGCGACTCCAAGGCGACCCCCTCCCCGGCGACCCCCGATCGTCATGTCGAGCTCTCCGGGTGCTGCAACTTCCGTGATCTCGGCGGCTATCCCACCCGAGATGGTCGACGCACCGCCTGGCAGCGCGTGTTCCGGGCCGACGGGCTCACCAACCTCACCGACGACGACCTGGTCGTCCTCGAAGGCATCGGCATCGCCACCGTCATCGACCTGCGCACCGATCTCGAGACCGAGACCCGCGGCCGCTTCCCCGAGCACGTCGAGCACATCGCCTACCACCACCTTCCGCTCACCGACACCCTGCCGGGGGAGGAGCAGGCTCCCGATTGGGGTGATCCTGCCTTCGTCGCCGAGCGTTACCGGCACATGTTGGCCGACGGGGCGGCACCGCTGTCGCGCGCCGTGGGGATTCTGGCCGATGAGGCCAATCTGCCGGCGGTGTTCCACTGCAGCGTCGGCAAGGACCGCACCGGTGTGCTCGCCGCCGTGGTCCTTGGCCTGCTCGGTGTCCCCGACGATGTCATCGCGCAGGACTACGCGTTGTCGGGTGCGGCCATGGTGCGTGTGCTCGGGCGACTCGAGCGCGAATACCCGGATGCCCACGAGATCATCGACCGCTACCGCCCCGTCATCTTGTCTGCCGATCCCGCGTCGATGCGCGGCCTGCTCGACGCCATACGCGCCGAATACGGGTCATTCGAGGCCTTGGCCGGCGCGCTCGGCATCGAGGCGGAGGTCGAGCGCCTGCGTGGCGCGCTGCTCGAGCCGGCGTAACCCGCAGCCCGAGGGGCCGCCAACGGCTAGGAGAAGTAGCTGATCTCGTCGAGGCGGGTCAGGACCTTGTCGTCGAGCATGGGCAGGACCTCGAGCGCCTTGAGGTTCTCGTGGACCTGTTCGACCCGGCTCGCCCCGGTGATGACGGTAGACACGTTGGGGTTGCGCGCGCACCAGGCGATCGACAGCTGCGAGAGCGTACAACCGAGATTGTCGGCCACGTCCTGGAATTCGCGCACCTTGGCGTTGCGCTTCGGATCGGTCAGCGTGTTGCGAAGCCACTCGTAGCCGGGCAACGTGGCCCGGCTCCCCTCGGGCACGCCGTCGAGGTACTTGCCGGTGAGCAGCCCCGAGGCCAACGGACTCCAGGTGGTGAGCCCCAGGCCGATGTCCTCGTAGAGCCGGGCGTACTCACGCTCGACCTTCTTGCGCCACAGCAGGTTGTACTGGGGCTGTTCCATGACCGGCTTGTGGAGGTGGTGGCGCTCGGCGATTTCCCATGCGGCGCGGATCTCGTCGGCCTCCCACTCGGAGGTCCCCCAGTAATGCGCCTTGCCGGCGCTCACGATGTCGGACATGGCCCACACCGTCTCCTCGATCGGCGTCTCAGGGTCGGCGCGGTGGCAGAACAGTAGGTCGACGAAGTCCAAACCGAAGCGCTCGAGGGACCCGTCGATGGCCTGCATGAGGTACTTGCGGTTCAACGTGTTGGCCATGTTCACGCCGCCGTGGATGCCCCAGTAGACCTTCGACGACAACACGTAGCTGTGGCGGGGCCACCCGAGGCGCTTGATGGCCTCGCCCATGATGCGCTCGGACTCACCCCCCGCATAGGCCTCGGCGTTGTCGAAGAAGTTCACGCCGGCATCGCGGGCCGCGCCCATGCAGTCGGCGGCCAGCCCGCCGTCGAGCTGCGGGCCGAAGGTGACCCAGGAGCCGAAGGAGAGGATGCTCACCTGCAGGCCTGAACGGCCCAAACGTCGATATTCCATGTCCATGGCGCCGCGCTCCTTTCCTGCCCCGCGGGGCGTCGCGGGCCCGAGCCTACGAGGAACGCGCCGTCGCTGCCGGAGGGTCACCAGGACCCGCGACACGAAGGCCGAGAGCAGGACGCCTTGGCGTCAGGGACGGCCGGCGCCGACCAAGTTGGTATTCCAGATGGGGGCGTAACTCACCGTCTCGCCGGTCTCCGGGGCCTGGATGACCTCGCCGTTGCCGACGTACATGGCCACGTGGTAGATGCCGCCCGAGTCGCCCCAGAAGAGGAGGTCCCCCGGTTCCAGGGCCGACAACGAGATGTGGGTGATGGCGTCGTATTGGTCCTGGGCGGTGCGGGGGATCCCCACGCCGGCCCGGCCCCACGACCACTGGGTCAGGCCCGAGCAGTCGAACCCGACGCCGGGCGTTTCTCCGCCCCAGACGTAGGGGACGCCGAGCTGGCTCTCGGCGGCGGCCACGGCCGCGCCGCCGGCGCCGGAGGCCGGGACGTTGGCGAACGTGGCGCCGGCCGCAGGTGCGTTGGCCGCAGGTGCGTTGGCCGCAGGTGCGTTGGCCGCAGGTGCCGCGGCCTGTTCGGCCGCCACCCGGGCCAGGTAGGCGGCGTGGGCGGTGGCCGCCTGGGCGGCTTGTTCCTGGGCGACGAGGGCGGAGACCTCGCTGTCGGCGCTGCCCAGGGCGGCCTGCTCACCGGCCTCGGTGGCGGCGGCCGCCTGACGGGCGCCGGACACCTGGCTCAGGGCGGCATCGGCCTGGGCCTCGCTGGTCTGGAGCTGGTCCTGCTGGGCGCTCAGGTGGGTCTGGGCCACCTGCAGGGCGTCGACGGCGTTGGACACGTTGCCCGAGGCCACCGAGCGGTACTCGTCTGCCGCGGCCGCCTGGGTCCCACCCGAGGAGAACAGCGACACGATGCCGTTGTCGCCGCCGCCGGTGATGTAGGCCTCGACGGCCTGGGTACGGAGATTGGCCTTGTCGGCCCCGACGGCCGCCTGGTCGTCGGCGATGGCCGACTTGTTCTGGGCGATCTGCGAGTTGAGCTGCTCGACCTTGGCCTGTGCGATCTCGTATTGCTGCGACAAGACGTCGAGGCGTTGGCCGTCGGCGGCTACTTGCGCGGCGATCTGCGCGGCTTGGGCCTTGGCCGTCGCCAGCGAGTCGGCGAACGACGGCGCGAGCGGCGCGACGATGCCCACGGAGGTGGCAGCGGTGATGACAGCGCCAGCGAGCGTGGCGACGAGGTACCGCCGCCTGATACCGCCGCTCGTGCTCGCCGTCGAGGATGGCTCGACGTCAGTCACAACGGAGGTAATGCTTAGCAAGAGCCAGGCGCGTCGAGCAAACTGGCTTGTTGCTACTGCAAACGAATGACGCGTGGCCTGGGAGGATGCGCGCTCAGCCGACATCCTCGCCACCGGTGACGTCGAGGGCTTGCCCCCTGGTTGCCGACGAGCGCGGCGATACCAGGGCGGCGGCGGCGTGTGCCACGTCGTCGTCGGTGGGGATGGTTTCGAGCGCGATGGCCGACGCGATCTCGTCGACGACGTCGTGTTCGCTCACGCCGCGGCGTTGCGCGCGGAAGCGAACGTCCGCCATGACCTGCGGGCCCCATATCCATTCCGGGCAGCACCGAATTCACGCGGATGTGGTGAGGGCCGAGCTCGTGGGCGACCATCTGCGCGGCGATCGGCAACGCACCTCTTGACGCGGCATGACCGCCATGGGGCACCGGGGGTGCGCGCGATCATCTGTCTTACGAACACGATCGAGCCGCTGCCCCGCACGGGCAAGAGGTTCACGGCGTTGATGCGTCGTCACTCGTCGAGCGCGACGCGTTCGAAGGACCTGTACACGTCGGGACATACGCGTTGTCGACGAGGACGTCGATGCTCCGATCGCGACGAGGACGGCGACGGCGAGCTGCTCACCTTGGACGTCGTCGGTCACATGGGAGCCCCGAGCCGACGTCCGACACGAGGCGCACGCGACGTTCGAACAGGGCCGTCCCGTTTTCTCCGGGCGGAGTCCACTGCCGGCCCGGGTACCCGACGCGGCAGTGCTACCGCCCCGCCAGCACGTGGCCGGCTTCGTCGAGATGCAGTTGGGCCAGTTCGACGTCGACCAGTCGTTCCCGCTCTTCGGCTTCTCGCCGGGCCACGGCCGGGCTCCACGTCCCCCGCATGAAGAAGATGATCACCAAGAAGACCACCTGCCCACCGATGCACACCCACCACCACCGCTTCCACTCGGCCGGCGCCGCCTTCTGGGCCGGCACCACCTTTTGCGCGGCGACGAGCATGGCGGCCAGTTGGGGTGAGAAGGCGCCGACGGCGGCGATCTTGGCCGGTGTGACCTGCGCGCCGTGCTGGATCGCGGTGGCCAGCGGGGCGAACTCCAAGAACGCCGACATCTGCGCCTTGAGGGACGGCGGGACCGACCCGAACGCGCCGAAGAGGTCGTGGCTCGTGCCGTAGTCGTGGAGGACGATGGCCAGGGCACGCCCTGGTTCCCCGGCCGTCTGGTCGAGCAGGGCGAGGATGGCCGGCGGCGCGGCGGGCGGGTTCTTCACCGTCGCGCTGGGCAGATAGACCTCGGCCTTCTCGAAGGCCTGGAGCGCGCTCGCCGCACCGACGTTGTCCACGATCGGGTTGGACGTGGTGATCACATAGGGCAGGGCCAGGAACGAGCCGGCCACCACGATGCGCAGCACCCAGCCCCACACGGCCAGCCCGGTGGCGGCCATGGCCGGGTTCTTGTCCTCGACGGCCTCGGTGTAGTTGGCCATCCATGCCGGATAGACGACGCCCAGGGTGATCCCGAGCGCCATGACGATGAGCGCGTTCGTGTAGTAGCCGGTCGTGGGGTGACTGGTCCGGCTCAACAGGAGGTAGGTGACGACGATCGACCCCACCGCTCCGAACAACATGAAGGGCTTGCGCACCCGCAGCGCGTCCGACGCGAAGCCGACGACGACCACGGTGACGGCATTGGCCACGCCGAACCACAGGTTGATGCCGTTGGCGTCGGCGGTGGTCTCGTTGAATACCACCACCCAGTACAAGGCGAAGATCGTGACCGCGGCGTAGAAGATGAGGAGGAACGTCGAGATGCCGAACGACGAGGCGACGAGGTCCCACGTGAGCATGGTGCGCCACGGGTGGGCCGTGGCCTTCTCGACGTCGATGCCCTTGGCCCGCGCCTCGATCAGCGCGCGCTCGCGCTCGGTCACCATGAGCTGGTCGCGAAGTTGTGGGGCGAGCTCGCGCAGGAGGAGGAAGGCCAGCACGAACACCGACAAACAGACGGCCCCGGAGATGATGAACTGGTCCTGCCACGGGGTGAGGTGGGTGAGGGTGCGCGTCGCCACCAGAGAGGCCATCACGAATCCGAGGGTCGGTCCCACCGTCCAAAAGCCCATGGCGGTGGCCCGGCCCACCTGTGGGGAGAAGTCCCGGATGAGCGCGGGGGTGACCACCAAGATGACCCCCTCGACGATGCCGATCATCGAGTAGGCGACGGAGAACACCACCTTGGAGTGAATGTTGGGGATGGCGGCGAACTGCAGGATGCCGATGGTGAACGTCCCGATGAGGCAGAGGTTGACGCGACCGATCCTGTCGGCCAGCCCACCGAGAATGGCCGCGAAGGCACCGAGACCGTTGGACACCACGACCAACAGCAAGAAGTAGCGGAAGGTCATGTGGTAGTAGGGCAACAGGAGCGGAAGCGTTGCCCCCTCCTCCCAGTACACGTAGTAGAGGACGACGGCGATGAGCACGACGATCCCCAGGTACATGTAGCGGACCGAGTGCGACGGGTACCTGTGGATGCGCCGGCGCCACAAGGTGTTCGCCCATGTGTCGACCTTGGGGCTTGTCGCAACCATCGTCTCGGCCATGATCGCCCTCCCCGCCCGTCGGGCCGAAGCCGGCCTGTCCGGCGGCCCAGCCTCCCCGGGACCAATTCGCAACCCGCCCTCCACCCCCTGGCAGAGTGCGGTCGACGCGATCGTTGCGCTCGACACCCGACCGGGCCAGGGCCGGAATGCCCGATTGGCACCGTGCCCGAGGACTCGGAGGATGGCCGGTGACTCGGCGGCCGGCGGGCGTGATCTCGTCGTGTGGTGACGCCGTTGCTTGCCATTTGGGCCGGGCGGGCGGATGCTGACGACGGCGGCCGCATATCGCAAAGGGGGTCGCGCGCCCATGGTCGTGGATCCGTCATTCGGCTTCGGGCCCGACCCGTTCGGGCACGACAGGATCATCGAGATGGCCCATGAGCTCGCCGGGGTGGCCAACAAGGGCGACCACCGTCGCTTGAGCCTCGACGCCGCCGTGCTCCTCGAGGCCTTCGTCCATCACGTGGAGATCGAACGCCACCTCGTCCTGCGCCTGCCGCCGATCACCGCCCGACTCGTGGAGAACGGTCAGCAGCGAGTGGTGGACCGCCTGGTGTCGCTGGTGCTGTCGGCCGACCTGGCCGAGGAGCCGTGCTCGTGCGGCGAGCTGGCCGACGAGGTGGCGACGCTCATCGAGCTGCAGATCGTCTCCGAAGAGTGCGACCAGTTCGACCTCTAGCTGGGCTGGCCCGGTGTGGGGCGGGCCGAGCATGGACCGACCATGGGAGCTGAATCGCTGGTTCTCTTGGTCGGGCTGCCCGGATTTGAACCGGGGACCTCCACGTCCCGAACGTGGCGCGCTAACCAAGCTGCGCTACAGCCCGTACTGCCGGTTGCCCGGCGCCGCCGACCTGTCAGGGACAACACCGGCGACCCGTCGATGCTACTCCCTCTCGATGGGCCGCCGACCTGGGACCTTCGCCGAAGACGCGTTCAGACGAGGTCGTCGTCCTCGTCCTCGGGCCTGGGTTCGGCCACGACGTGGGCTACCACCTTGGCGATGCGGCGCTTGTCCATCTCGACCACCCGGAACTCCCACCCGGCGCGTACCAGGCGTTCACCCTCTTCGGGGATGTGTCCGAGCGCGTCGAGGAGGAAGCCGCCGAAGGTGACGTACTCCCCTTCGGGGATTTCGGTGCCCAAGGTCTCGCTGACCTCGTCGAGGGCGGCGCCGCCGTCGACGAGCCAGCGCGTCTGGTCGACCCGAATCACATCCGGCTCCCCACCGGGATCGAACTCGTCGCGCAGGTCACCGACCAGGGCGCCGAGGAGGTCCTTCACCGAAACGACCCCGGCCACGCCGCCGTACTCGTCGACCACGACGGCGAACGCCCGGTGGTTCTGGCGCATGTCGGCCAGGACGTCGAGCACCAATCGTGACTCGGGGACGAGGAAGGGCTGGCGGATCTGGCGGGAGATGTCGAGCGGGGAAGGGCGATCGGGCTCGGCGGTGACGTCGCCGTTGCGGGCCTGGATCTCCCAGCCGGCCCGGAACAGGTCGTTCACGTAGAGGATCCCGATGAGCCGGTCGAGGTCCTCGTCGAAGACGGGGAAGCAGCTGTGTCCGGAGCGCTGCACGGCCCGGGCCACGTCCGCAGAGTGCACCGGGATGGCCAGGCCTTCGACGTCGACGCGCGGCGTCATCACCTCGCGCACGGTCATGTCGCGCATCTCGACCAACGCGGCGAGGATCAGACGCTCTTGGTCCCCTCCCTCGGCGTTGCCGGGTCGGGAGGAATGGCCGCCACCGCCGGCACGGCGGCGTCGTCCCAACACGCCGGGTCGGGCTCAGGCCGGCTCGGCGCCGGCGCCGGCGCCGGCGCCGAGCCCGATCGGCCCCACGGGCGTGAGCTCGGTGACCGGCTGGAACGATTCGTCGAAGTAGGTCCCCCCGCCGAGCAACGCGGCCGTGGCCCGTCGCAGCCGGATGGGGTCAAGGGGCTTGATCACCCAGCCCTCCGCCCCTGAGCGCTTGGCCAGGAACACGTCGGGCCGGCGGTCGAGGAGCATGAGCACCGGGACGTGGGGCAGGTTGCCGCAGGACTCCTCCAGGCGGAGCTCCAGGCAGACCGCCATGCCCCCCATGGAGCCCATCTGGAGGTCCACGACCACCAGGTCCGGGGTGTGCTCGGCTACCACCGGGGCCACCGCATGCCCGCGATGGACCTCGATCACGTCCGTGTCGGACTCGCCGACCACCGCCGTCACCTCGGCCCGTACGGATGGTGCGTCGCTGGCCACGACGATGGTGCGCACGGGCGCCAGGCTAATGGCTAACCGGCGTCCGCCGCGGCGACCACCGAGGACCCGCCCCGTTCGAAGATGTGGTCGGCGATGACCTTCAGCCCTTCGACGTCGTGCACATCGATGTCGAGCAGCGGCACCCGCGCCACCGGGGCCGGGGAGAGCTCGCGCACCAGATCGGCGAATGCGGCTTCCTCCCGGGCGTTGAGGGTCTGGTAGCCGCGCAGGTTCTCCTCCAAGGCGGCGAGCTCACTGCCGGCCGGAGCCGGTGGGAGGTGGGGTGTGGCCGGGAACGTCGGGTACACGCGGTTGACCACCAATCCGGCCACGGCGAGGCCCGACTCGGCCAGCTTGTCGGCGAACCACCCCGCCTCTTGAACCGTGTCGGCGCGCGGCGCGGTCACGAGCACGAAGGCAGTGGTATCACGGGCCAGGAGGTCGCGCACGTGGTCAGCGCGCACCCGGAAGCCCTCCTCCATCCCTTCGAAGGCCTGGAAGAACGTCACGGCGTCCTGGACGATCTCGGC
>Ga0181536_10000920_pt1 | contig 35082 bp, 33 predicted proteins | sample PEATcosm2014_Bin_41_FD_121105 | JGI IMG/M metagenome (GOLD analysis project Ga0181536, IMG submission 121105) | Peatland microbial communities from MTU Mesocosm Facility, Houghton, MI, USA - PEATcosm2014_Bin17_60_metaG | ecosystem: Environmental > Terrestrial > Soil > Wetlands > Peat | place...
GCACGCTTTAGCGTGCAGGGGCGAACTTCAGTTCGCCCTGCGGGACGTTAGTCCCGCTAGATCAGTGACTTGCGCAGTGGTTCTCTGGAAAGCGTGCCGCCGTGGGCTTCAGCCCACGGTCTGGCGGCGCCTCCCGCCCCAGATGCCGCTGCTTAACTGACCTTCGTCTTTGGCCGCGCTCTGCCCACTCGCTCCTCAGCCAGTGCCCGCCCTAGCAGGGTCTTAATTACCGCTTGACGACTGACGTTGAGCCGGGCCGCCCGCTCGTCGAGTTCCCGCATCATCCCCTGGGTCAGATCGACGTTCACGCGACGCACCGGCCTGACCACAGTGAACTTTTTCGTGAAGTAGGCCGAAACATCTTCACCCCGCGACGCCATGTCGGCGATCTCGTCGGCCGTACGCTTCGTGTCAGACATTCTTGGCATAGCTATGCTCTTCCTCTTTGGTGGCCCTCCAGGCCGTGACCAGATGGTAGTATTCGCCCTCGGCATCGTGCCTGACCTCGAAGATCACGGAACAAAGTCGGCCATGGCACCATCCGATTGCGCGGAACTGTTCCGGATCGTCATTCTTCTGGTCAACGATGTACGCCTGGTCGAATATATCCTGCGCCTCTTTCAGGCTGACGCCGTGTTTCCGTTTGATATCCCGGCTCTTCTGGCGGTCGAAATGAAAGCGCATCTGCAGTATATATAACAGTTATACCATCGCCCGCCTTGAACGGTACAGCCACGCGTACGCCCCTTCGAATCGGTCCCAGGTTTGGTGGCCCAGGCGATGTGGCGCATCCCGGCCGGGACTCAGGCGACGGATTCTCTGCGGCTGTGATCATGGGCGATACGGGGTAGTAGCACACGGCTCGACTCCTCCCCAAATGCCGCTGCCTCTGACCCCTGACTCCTGTCTCCTGACTCCTGTCTCCTGTCTCCTGTCTCCTGACTCCTGACTCCTGACTCCTGTCTCCTGTCTCCTGTCTCCTGTCTCCTGCAACTCACTCATACCGCAGAGCTTCAATCGGATTAATCCGCGACGCCTTCATGGCCGGATAGATCCCGAAGATCACACCCACCGCCATCGAGACGCCAAACGCGATCAGCACCGAAGCGGTGGTCACGATAGTCTTCCACTCCGCAGTACGGGCGATCAACCATGCCAGGAAGAAACCGAACCCGATGCCCAGCAGACCGCCGCCCACCGAGATCAGCACGGACTCCGTCAGAAACTGGCGCACGATGTCGTTGCGGCGCGCGCCGGTGGCGCGGCGGACGCCGATTTCGCGCGTGCGCTCCAGCACCGTGGCCAGCACGATATTCATGATGCCGATGCCGCCCACCAGCAGCGAAATGGCGGCGATGGCCACCATCACGTAAGTGAAAATAGTCTGGGTGCGCTGCTGCTGCGCGAGCAGAGCCGCGGGGATGGTCACCGTGAAATCTTCCGTGTTGTGATGCGTCGAGTTCAAGATGGCGGTCACCACCTTGGCGACCTCCAGGCTGTCGGCGCCGGGCTTCAAGCGCAGATCCACGGCATCCAGATCGTCTTTCATGTAATTGCTGGCGTCGAAATAGCGATATTGAAACGTGTTCAGCGGGATGTAGACGATGTTGTTGAGGTCCTGCATTTTGCCGCCGCTGGATTGGCCGCTGGAGACCAGTTGCTCGCCCAGCACGCCGGCCACTTCCAACCAGTTGTCGTTCACCTTGACGAACTTACCCACCGCCGGGCCGTAGCCCAGCAGACTCACCTTGGCGGCTTCGCCGAGCACGCAAATGGCGCGGCTGGCGGCGTCATCCTGCTCGTCGAAAAAGCGGCCTTCGGCTACGTGCAGGCTGTGAATGATGGCGTAGGCCGGGCGCACGCCGTAGAGTTCCGGAATCTCGTGGGAGGGCTTGGGCAGCACGCGCGAGGGATGCAGCGCGCGGCGGGGCGACAGCATCTCGAGCTCCTCGATGTTGGTGTTTAGGATGCGCACGTCGCGGTCCGTGAGTCCCGGCGAATCGCGGCGGCGCTGCTGCAGCTCTTGCTGGCTGGCGGCGGGCCGCGACTCCACCAGCACATTGCGCACGCCCAGTTGTTCGATGAACCGCAGCGATTCCTCTCGCGCGCCCGCGCCGATGGCCAGCATGCCGATCACCGACCCGACGCCGAACACGATGCCCAGCGCGGTCAGCAGGGTGCGCGTTTTCTGGGCGCGCAGATTATCGAACGCCTGTGCGGTGTCCGCGAAGACCCGGCCCAGCCCCTTCATTGCGACAAAGCCTTCATGGCGCTCCCCTTGGTTTGCGTGTTCTGGTGCTCCAGCTCGGGATTGGCCAGCGCCACCACCTGGCCTTCCCGGAGGCCGGTGAGCACCACCTGGCTCTCGCTGCGGCGCACCAGTTTCACGTCGCGCGGCGTGAAACCGGAGGGCGTCTGCAGGTAGACGAACGTGCGGCTATCGCTTTCAAATAACGCTTGCGACGGCACCCAGAGCGAGTTCGGCAGCGTGCCGGTGGTGATCACGATATTGGAGCTCATGCCCGGCCGCATACCCGGGGCCGCTTGCTCCAGCGCGATTTTGCAGTCGAAATGGCGGTTCCAGAACGCGCCGATGGTGCCGCCGATCTCCTTGATCGTGCCATTGAAAGATTTGCCCGGCAGCGCCACGATGGCCACCTGGACCTTTTGGCCCACCGATAAGTGGCCGCGGTCCAGTTCGCCGATGCTGGCGGTCACTTCCCAGTTGCTTAGGTCCGGAATCTGCGCGACAGTCATGCCGGCATTCACCGTGTCGCCTACTTGCAGGGCCGGGAATAGCATTCCATACATGCAGAAGTTGCAGTTCGTGTTTTGCATGACGCTCACGTAGCCGCCCGCCTTGGCCTTCAATACCATGTTCTCGATGTTCTGCCGTGCGGTTTGCGCCTGCACTTTGGCTTTATTGCGGGCAGCCTCCTGGATGGCCACGGCCGCCGCCGAAGTGGCCTGCCGATTGGCGGCGTCGTGTTCGAGCTGCCGCAGGTGGTCCTGGGCGGCTTCCACGGCCAGCGTGTTCTCGCGCGCCACGATATCGGCGACGATGGGATTGCGGCGCGCCTCCAGCTCGGCGGTACGCAGGTCCGATTTCGCCTGCAGGAGCGAGTAGCGCGTCTCCTCTTCCTTGGCCTGATTGTCGGCTTGCGTCTGGATGACGTGCTGTTCGGCCTCCGCCAGATCGGCTTCCGCTTCCTTGAGCTTGTACTCCTGCTCGGTGGTGTCGAACTTGACGACCACATCGCCGGCGGCGACCTGTTCGCCAGGCTCGCGCAGATAGGTGATGGCCATGTCGCCGCCGCCGGTCATGGGCGCCGACAGCATTTCCGTGTGGCCACCGGACAATTCGCCTTTGGCGCTGACCGTGATGGTCACGTCGCCGCGCTTCACTTGCGTGACGGGCAGACGCGACCGGGGGGCCGACGAAACGGCCTTCATCAGCCGGGATCCACCCCACGCCACCAGCGCCAGCACGAGCGCCGCCGCGACTGCGCCGATGACGATTCTTCGGGTCATGGGTGGGGGTCCTTGGTTGGACACTCATGGTGGGGCGGCCAATCCTGGCTGCAGCCGCCTTTCAGGCGGCCAGAGCCGGCTGAAAGCCGGCTGCGGGCAAAATTGCCCGCCCCACATTTTGTGCGCGTCATTTCTTTTCGTCCTTTTTTACTTCCACCAGAGTTACCATCGTGCCGGCCTTGATCCCTTTCACGGCGATTTCGTCCGGATTGCGCGCCAGCAGTTCCACGTCCACCGCGCGGTAGCCGCCCTTTTCGGGCACATAGACGATGGGCTTGCCATTGCGCGTGTACACGGCCTTGGCCGGGATGCTGATGGCGTTGGGTATGCGGCTCACGATCACGTCCATGTTCCCGTTCATGGCGGGCCGCAGCCGGGAATCGGGTTGGCGGATATGGCCGTACGCCCGGAAGCTGCTCGTGCGGGGCCACTCGAAGCTTTGCTCGGTCAGGGGCGAGATGGCGATCAGGTCGGCGGGCATCGTCAACTCCGGCAGCGAATCGATGTGCACACGCGTCTCCATGCCTACGTTGATGCGGCCGCGATCGATCTCCTCCACCTTGCCTTCCATCTCCAGAGTGGCAAGGTCCGGAATCTCAGCCACTACGCCGCCGGGCCAAACCTGGTCGCCCACCTGGAACGGCTTGGCGTTCGTCCATCCCTGGGAGTAGTTCTGCATATACATGACGACGCCGCTCAGCGGCGTTTTCAGCTCCATTTGGGACAGACGGCGATTGGTGAGGTCCACTTCGGCCTGCGCCTGGTCGCGCTGGCGCGTGAGCGAAGCGATCTTGGCTTTGTCGGACGTGGCGTGCAGGTTGACGGTGGCCTCCTGCACGCGGAATTTCTGTTCCGCCAGGCCCAGATCGATGCGGCTTTCTTCGCCCTGCAGCGCGCTGACGATTTCAGCTTTGGAGGCCTCCATCTTGGCCTTTTCCACATCGTACTTGGAGGTGCTCAGATCGCGCTGGTCCTGCTCTGCGGTGATGCGCGCGTCGGCGACGGCCTGGTCCAGGGTGGCCTGCGCCTGTTTCAAGGCGGCCTCCTTTTCCTGCAACTGCTGTTGGGTGCTGCTGGGATCGAAGCGCACGACCGCGTCGCCTTCCTTCACCGCGCTTCCGGGAGGCGCCTGCCATACGATGCGCAACGAGGGAACGTTCACCGGCGCGGTAATCTGCACCGAGCGCCTGGCCTTCAGCTCGCCACGGCAGCGCACGATAACGGAGAAGTCGCCCTGGCGCGCGGGCGCGGTCGGCAGCGTGCCGGCGGCTTGCACCTGGCGCAACCGGTAGACGCCCGCCGCAGCTCCGGCCACGGCCACGGCCACCAGCCACCAGCCACCAACCACCAGCCACGGCGACCGACGCTTGCTCATAATCCACCCTTGCCGGCCGCCTCCAGCACCACCGCCGCGGAGAGATCCGGCAACAGGTGCGGATCGCTCTTGTCCAGCCGGAACAGCGCCGAGAAGGTTTTGATGGGGCTGCCCAGCGCGGATGCAGCCACTGGGCTGGCGGAAACCATGTGCGCCTCAAAGGTGAGGTCCGGATAGGCGTCCAAGCGCACGATGGCCCGGCAGCCCGGAATCAGGGCCGCGTCGTCCGGCTCGCCGACCTGCGCGCGCACCTCCATTTCCGAGGGATCGAACAGCCGGATCAGCGGCTGGCCCGCCCAAAGCTGATCTCCCTCCTGCGCCTTGCCCATGCTGTTGTTGCGCCAGACGTTCTCCAGCGCCACCATGCCGTCGAGCGGGGCATGGATCTCGAGCTTTTCCGCGTTGCTCAGCGCGCGATCCAGGCTGACCTTCTGCCGGTCGCGCTGCAATTCCAGAACGCGCACCGCGGCCGCATCTGCCTGGTCGTGGAATCCGCTGGATTTCTTGAGGCTGGCCACGTGCTCGCGCGCGGCTCCCGCCTTCACCTCGTTCTTCAGCCGGTCGATCTCGCTCAGCAGCGGCCCTTTGCGCAACTCCAATTCAGCCTTGGCCAGATCCGCTTCGGCGGCCTGCAGGTCGGAGGCGCGCTTGGCGGCGTCCGCCCGGTTCTGCGCCTGGCGCTGCTCCACCTGGTGCGACAGATCGTCGAACTTGGCCTGGGCATCGCGCGCGTTGTCCAGTTCATGGGTACGGTCGAATTCCGCGAGCACGTCGCCGGTCTTCACGCGCACTCCGTTGGCGATGATTTTGGTCAACGTGACGCGGCCGCCCTGCCCCCCGATTTGCGGCACCTGCACTGTAAAGAAGTGGACCGCTTGCACGGTTCCCGTCAGGCGCACTTCATGGCGCATCGGAGCGCGATTGGCGGGCTGGGGGTCGGCGCCCGCCGCATGCACGACAGGCGCGGGCGCGGGGCTGCGTCCGCAAGACGCAGAAAAGGCGAACAGGGCGCACCACAGCACCGTCTTGCCGGACAATTGCATAGCGAGGCCTCTCGTAAACTGGTTAGACGGACAACCGGGCAAAATGTTTATAGCCGGTTCAACCCTTCCGTCAACTCTATATATGTGCCCCAGGGATCGGTCAGGAAAGCGATGGAGATTCCCAGCGCCGGTATCTTCCGGTAGGGCATGTCGAATTTCACTCCGGCCGCTTCCAGCTTTTTGCAAAACGCTTCCAGGTCTTTGACTTCAAAGCCGATGTGATCGAGCGCGCGCCCTTTGGTGCCCGCCACCGCGCCAGTTGCTTGCGAAAAAGTCAGGTTCACGCCCGGCAGGTCGGCCGCCTCAAACGGTCCCCGCTTGCCCGGCTTGGCCCCGAACATCTTCACGTACCAGGCCTTGGTGTCGTCCACCGAACTGGTATAGAAGTGGATGTGGTGGTTGGCGATGGGGACCTCCATGGAGGTGTCCTCGGTCATCTCCACGCGGACCTCATCGGGCGCGATCGCGAATGCCTGGTGCGGGCTGGCGCCGGACAGAATCTTCAGCCCGGCGGCGCGCCACTTTTCGAGCGACGCGTGCAGGTCCTTGACGCGAAATCCGATATGTCCGACGACGCTGCCCTCGGTCCCGCCGGTCGGCTCGGCTTTGCGGTAGAGCACCAGCACATCCGGAAACTTGATCACGTCCATGTCGCCGAGCTTGACCGGCGTGCCACCCAGGGTGGTCCAGAAGACGCGGTGGGCTTCCGGATCGCGCACGTTCAGGTGCAGATGTCCCATGGAGACGCCGGAGGCGTTGGGGGCGGGCAACTGGCCCCAGGCGGAGGATACGAGGCCGAGGAGGAAGGTGGCGGTGGTGAGGGTGAGGGTTCGCATATCCGTTGAATCTCTTAGTGTGTCATCTTTTCGGGACGGGCGGTGCGCCTGCGCTCAGCCCCTCTGAAGACCAAAACGAACGACATCCTCGCTAAGACGGGAAAAGGCTTGGTCAACGGTCGTTCTGATTTGACCAGTTGCGAATTCCTGACAACTGCGATAAAGCGAGTCGACCGTCTGCCTCAGAGAAGTTCTGGCGCTCCGACTCCATTGCAGGGACCCGGGATACTGGCTGCGAAAAACCGAAATCTTATGCCAGGCGTCTTTCAGGTTTTCCGCCCGTACATCGTGTGAGCGCGCGCTAGGAAAAGACGAAGTGAGGCTGGACGAGCGCAACCTCTTGTTCGAGGCGATTCGCTTACCGGGGCGCCAGCCGAAGGCCGTGATGGGACCGTGAACGTCGGCCGCAACTTCGACCCAGTTGCCTTGACGGACCAATTCCGTACGGGTATGATACGGATAGAGATTGATATCACACTTAGTGTTATCAAGCACGAACCAACATGAGAACCAGCAAGACCCTATCCGTCTCCTTGCCCCCCGCCCAGCTTAAGCGCGCCGAGCGCCTGGCCCGAAAAGAAAACCGGACCTTAAGCGAACTCGTCCGGGAAGCTCTGCGCCACTACGAGCAGAAGCAACAGGCCCCCTTCAACTATGACTTGATCGCCGCCCTGCGTGCTGTCCAGGAGAGCGCCAAGAGGGCCGGTTTAGACAAGCTGACCGAACGGGAAATCGACGCCGAGGTGACCGCCTCCCGCCGGGAACGCGACAAGAAAATAAAGAACGCCGTCAGATGAAGCGTCTTCGCATCGTGATCGATACGAATGTGCTCATCTCGGCAGCCGTAAAGCCGCTGGGCAGCCAGGCGCTGGTTATCAATCTGGTAGCTTTCCGTGCGGTCGAGTTGTTCGTGTCCGAAGCGGTTCTGGACGAATATCGCGAAGTATTCAGCCGCCCGAAGTTTGCCCGCCTTCCTTCCGCCGAGGTTGCGGCCCTGCTGGCTTTGATTGAGACCGAGGCCACCATGGTTACGCCCGCCGCCCGCCTGGAAATCTCCCCGCATGACTCCGACAACCGGTTCTACGAATGCGCGGATGCCGCCAAGGCCGACTACATCGTCACCGGCAACTCCAGACACTTCACCAGACCCCACAAGAACACCCGGATCATCAGCGGTCGTGGGTTGTTGGAACTGATGGCCGGTGGGCCAGAGAGAGAATAGTTCCGATATCCGGTTTCGATGGCTAGAGCAGGAAAACAATGATCGCCGGAGTACCCACCGGGGTGTATTGTCCCGTGAACGTGAGGGCGCCCGTCTTCCGATTGACCCGAAAGCACGCAATCGCGTCGCTTCTTTGATTGCAGGTGTATAGAAAACCGCCGGTGGGATCGATGGTGAAGCTGCGCGGATAGTCGCCGCGCGTCCATTCCTCTCCGGCGAAGGTCAGACCTCCCGCGTCGCCAATAGCGAACCAGGCGATGGTGTCGTGCAGCCGGTTGGCGGCGTACACGAATCGCGCGTCCGGCGAAACGCGCACCTCCGACGTGAAGTTCGTGCCCGCGAAACCCTTCGGCAGGCTGGAGACGGTTTGTTTCGGCGTCAGCCTTCCGTGCGCGGCGTCATAGTCGAAGGTCACCAGCGTAGAGGCCTCTTCCTGCAGCGAATACAGCCAGCGGCCATTCGGATGGAAGGCGAAGTGGCGCGGACCATCTCCAGGCGGCAGCGCCACCCAGGGCGGATCGTTGGCCGAGAGCGTGCCGCGCGCCGCATCGAACTTCCAGATCAGGATGCGATCCAGGGCCAGGTCGGCCGCCAGCACGAATCGGCCCGTGGGATCGGCCTGGATCATGTGCGCATGCACGCTGTCGTGGCCGCTGCTGGCAAAGCTTCCGGGCGGTGCGCTGACCGCGTGCACCGGGCCAAGCGGGCCTTGGTCGTGCTTGACGTCCGTGGCCGGTCCCAGTTCACCGCGTGCCAGGATGGGCAGGACCGCCACCGTGCCTCCGGCGTAGTTGGCTACCAGCACATGTTTGCCGGAAGGGTGGACGCTCAGATGCGCCGGACCGGCGCCTTCGGAGCCGGCTGTATTCAGGAGCGTGAGATGCCCGCTCGCGCGGTCCACGGAGTACGCGCTGATGGAGCCTTCGGCCGTCTCGTTGGCGGCGTACAGATGCGTTCCGGTGGGATCGAATGCCAGCCACGAAGGGTTCGCAGCATTCGGAAAAACCTCGCGCGGCGAGAGCGCTCCGGTTTCCGGGTTCATTTCAAACAGGTAGATTCCCTGTCCATTCCCGTGGCTGCCTTCCGGACCTTGCGGGTTACTATAGGTGCCCACATAGGCGAGGATCTGGCGACGCGGCGGCAGGGCCAGGGCCGCGGCGGTGGGGAGCGCACCCGTGATCAAGCTGCGTCGCGAGATCATTTGCCCCCTAGAGACATTCCGTCGCGCAGCTCATCGGTGCCGCGGCGAACCACCCTGTCACCGGCCGCGAGCGTGCCGCTGACCTCGATCAGGTCCCCGTCGGCGGCGCCCTTCTTCACGTCCACCCACTCTGCGCGGCCGCTCCGGTCGCGGATGACGAACGTGCGCTCGGTGGTAGTCACCACGCTGGTTTTGGGTACGAACAACGCGGGACGTTCACGCCGCAAAGGCCATTTGACGCTCGGATACATGCCCGGCGCCAGGGTTCCATCGCGATTGGAAACGTCCAGCTCGACCGGCATGGTGCGCGTCTTCGGATCGAGCGCGTGCGCGATGCGCGCCACCGTTCCAGTGTACGCGCGGTCCGGATACGCCGGCACGCGAAACGAAATGCTCGCTCCGCGCGCCGTTCCGCCTACGTCCTCCTCGGGCACGGGCACGACCAGCCGCAGGCGCGAAATCTGTTGAATCACCAGCAGCACCGGATCTGCGCCCGGTCCGACCAATGCGCCGGGATGCACGAAGCGGTCGGTAACCACGCCGTCGAATGGCGCGGCGATCTTCAGGTACGCTTCCATATCTTTCTGGGCGCGCACGGCTGCGGCCGCCGCCTGGCTGGCCTGATCGCGCGCGCGCACCAAGGCTTTGGCGGCGTCCACTTGCTTCTGCAATTGGACCACTTCGTTGCCGGCCACTGCGCCGGGCGTTTCGGCGGCATTGCGCAGTCCCGCATAGGTGCTCTCGGCCGCGGCGAGTTGGGCTTCGGCTTGCAGCTTTTCGGATTCGGCCGCCTGCACCTTGGACTCGGCTTCCGCGATTTGCGCTTTCAGCTCGGGAGCGCTGAGCTCGGCGAGCAGGTCGCCTTGCTTGACGATACTGCCGCGGTCCACCAGGATGCGCTCCACGTAGCCCGGCACTTTGGCGTGCAGCGGGACGGTGAGATAAGGCAGGATTTCGGCGGGCAGGTCGACGGTGCGGGACACCGTTTTCGAGACGACGGGGACCAGGTCGACGCTTTGCGCGCTAAGTACCGGCGCTACCACCGCAAAAAGGAGGGCGGGCTTCAGCCCGCGCGGGGCTTTAGCCCCGCCTAAAAAATATTGCAGGCGATTAAGTCGCGTCATAATATCGGCTCGTAGGATCCATCGGGTTGAGCGACGCCGAAGTAACAGACGCCTTCCGTTGCAGGATCGCGTAGATCGAAGGCAAGATGGTGAGCGTCGCAAATGTCGAAACGAGCAGGCCGCCGATGACCGCGCGGCCCAGCGGCGCGGATTGGGCGCCGCTTTCGCCGAATCCGATGGCCATCGGCAGCATCCCGAAGATCATCGCCGCGGCGGTCATCAGCACCGCGCGCAGACGGCTGCCGGCGCCTTCGCGCGTGGCATCCAGGATCGGCCGCCCGGCATGGCGCGCCTGTTCGGCGAAAGTGACCAGCAGGATCGAGTTGGCCACCGCAATGCCGATGGCCATGATCGCGCCCATGAACGACTGGACGTTGAGCGTGGTGCCGGTGGCCAGCAGCATCAGCAGGACTCCGCACAGCACCGCCGGCACCGTCAGCACGATGGCCAGCGCCAGACGCACGGATTGGAAGTTCGCGGAAAGCAGCAGAAAGATCACCACGACGGCGAGCAACAAGCCGATGCGCAACCCGGAGATGGTCTGCTCGAGCGGCGGAATCTCCCCGCGCAGCCGCACGGAGACGCCTCGTGGCGGCACACCCGCCGCGGCCAGAGCGTGGTTGAGTTTGGCGGCCGCCTCGCCCAGCGTGATGCCGTGAATATTCGCCGTGAGGCTGACCACGCGCTGGCCGTTGTACCGGTCGATCTCGCCCGGCATGGTGCCCGGCTTCAGGCCGGCGATGTCGGCGAGCAGCGGCTTCGGACTGCCCGCGGGCATCACCGGGATGCCGCCGACTTGTTCGACACTCTGCATCTGGTTTTGGGGAAGCTCTACCTGGATCTGGAAGGCATTGCCGGTATTCGGATCGCGCCAGTAGTTGGGATCGGTAAACCGCGAGGAAGAGGTCGCCGGCACCACTGAGTGCACCACATCCGCCATGGTCAGGCCGAACTGGCCGGTGCGCTCGCGGTCGATGTCGATGTCCAGCGTCGGGTAATTGTTTTCCTGTGCGAATTGCAGGTCGCGCAGGAAGCTCAGCTTCGCCAACTGCGCCTGCACCTTTTGCGCGTAGCTGTAGTCGTTCTGCAGACTGACTCCCTGCACGGCGATTTCAATGGGGGTCGGCGAACCGAAGCTCATCACCTGCGTGACGATATCGGCTGCTTCGAAAGAGACTTGTGTGCCGGGCAACTCGCGGCCGAGCGCTTCCCGCAGCCTTTCGCGGAGCGCTTCGTCGCGCACTGCGTCGGGCTTCAGCGCCACCTGGATAATGGCCTCCTGCGGTCCGCTGGTGAATAAGTGGATCAGGTCCACAGGGTAGCTGGAAGGGATCAGGCCCACGTAGTCGCTGGTGATCCGCACATTGTCCGGACCCGCCTCGCGTTGAATCACGTCGAGCGCGCGCATGACGATGCGTTCGGTCTCCTCAATGCGGGTGCCGGCGGGAGCGCGCAGCCGGATGCGCAGCAGCGGCGCATTGGCGTCCGGGAACAGTTCAGATCCAATGCGCGGCAGGACCAGATACAAGAGTCCGATCGCGGAAAGCAGATACACAATCGCCAGCGGCCAGCGGAACCGCAAGACGCCGGTCAGATAGCGATCGTAAAAGGAGCGGAGGTGTCCGAAGAGTCCTTCGCGTTCCTCGCCGCGATGCGCCTCCCGCATCAGCCAGGTCGAAAACACCGGGACCAGGGTACTCGACAGCAGGTATGACGCGATCATCGAAAAGGCCACGGCCAGCGACAGCGGCACGAAAAGCTGGCGGCCGACGCCGATCATGAAGAATGATGGAACGAAGACCGCCAGAATGCAGAACATCGACAGCAGGCGCGCCATGGCCGTCCGGCTGCACGCTTCCACCACCGCGCGCGCCCGCGAAATGCCGGGCAGCATCTGGCTGTGAATGTTCTCGATTTCGACAGTGGCCTCATCCACCAGCACGCCGACCGCCAGCGCGAGACCGCCCAGCGTCATAATGTTGATGGTCTGGCCCGCCGCCCACAGCAGAATCACGGCGCTCAGCAGCGCGAACGGGATATTCAGGATGACGATCAGCGCGCTGCGCCAGTCGCGGAGGAAAATCAGCACCATCAGGCCCGTGAGCGCCGCGCCTAACAGCCCTTCAATCACCAGGCCGCGCAGCGAGTTGGTGACGTATGCGGATTGGTCGAATTCGAGGCGCACGTCGACATCTTCCGGGACGGCCTTCTTGAACTCGGGAATCGCTGCCTTCACGGCGTCGATTACGGCCAGCGTGGACGCGTCGGCGCGCTTGGTGACGGGAATGTAGACAGTGCGCTTCCCGTTGACGTGCGCGTAGGCGGTGACCAGGTCGGTGCCGTTGTCGACGGTTCCGATATCGCGCAGGTAAACCGTAGCGCCGGCCACCGGCCGGATCGGCGTGCTGAGCAGATCCGCCAGGTTCCCGCCCAGCGCCGCGTTGGTGCGTGCGATGCGCTCGATCTTGCCGGTATACATGTTGCCCGAAGGCGTCACCACGCTGGACCGGCTGACCGCCGCGATGGCCTCCTCGGGAGAGATGCGGTACTGCTGCAGTTTGGCCGGATCGAGCATGACCACGATGGTGCGCTGGTTCCCTCCGAACGGCGGTGGCGCGGAAACGCCGGGCAACGTCGCGAACAAAGGACGCACGCGGTTGATGGCGAAATCCTGCATTTCCCCTTGCGAGTGCGCGGCGCTGCTGAAGATCAATAGGCCGACCGCCACGCTGCCCGCGTCGAAGCGCGTGATGAACGGCGGCACGGTCCCCGGCGGCATGAAGGCGCGCGCGCGGTTCACGTAGCCGACGGTTTCCGACATCGCCTGACTCATGTTGGTGTCCTGATGGAACACCAGCTTCATGAGCGCCGCGCCTTGGATGCTCTTACTTTCCACGTGGTCGATGCCGGTGATATAGAGGAAGTGATACTCATAGTAGTAAGTCAGATAGCCTTCCATCTGGGCCGGGTCCATGCCGCCGAAAGGCTGCGCGACATAGATGGCCGGATCGCCGACTTGCGGAAGGATATCGACCGGCATGCGCCGGACCGCGAGAACGGCGCACAGGGCGATGGCGATCAGCGCCACCACCACGGTGATCGGCCTGCGCAGCGCGGCTAGGACGAGGCGCATAGACCTCCGCGCGGGGCGGCCAATCTTGGCCGCAGCCGGCTTTCAGGCGGCCAGAGCCGGCTGAAAGCCGGCTGCGGGCAGGATTGCCCGCCCTCCAGTTCGAGTCTCATTGACCAGCCTCTGCCAGGAACGGCTGGATGTCCCCGCGGGCAGTCTCCAGTTCCAGCAGCGCGCGCCAAACGTTCAGTCGTGCCAGGGCGTCATCGATCTGGGCCTGCACCAGCAGACGCTGCGCCTGGGCGACGTCGTCTACGGGGGCCAAGCCTGATTTGTAGCGCGCGGTGGCTTGCTCGAAAGCGGTCCTGGCGGCGGACACTTCGACGGGTGTGTTGGCGGCCACCCGCCGCGCTCCGGCGAGAGTCGCCGAAGCGGAGTTAAACTGCCCTTGCAGGTTGGCGGCGATCACCTGGTATTGTGCCTGTCCGGCGCGGATACTCGCCGCTTGGACGGCCTCCTGTTCCCGGATGGCAAACCGGTCCATCACCGGGAAAGTGACGGTGAGTCCAAGGCCGTAGTTTTGGGTCGTCGGCGCCAATCCATTCAAGCCGCCGAGCCGCGCGCCATCCACCTCCAGGCCCGTTCCCCGCGCCGCAGCCAAGCCCTGCAAGACGAACTGCGGGTAGTAGGTTCGCTGGAGCGATTGGAGCCTGGATTGCTCCTGCGCAATGGCCGCGTTCTGTTCGAGCGCGATGGGATGGGCGCGCGTGTCCAGAGCCGGAGCGGGTTTGTCCGGCGGAAGTCGATCCGCCAACTTACCGGGATCTGGATTTACCTGGGCCGGGTCCAGGCCCACGAACGTGGCCACGTTCGAACGGGCCACCTCGATGGCTTGCTCGGCCTGAGCGAGTTGCGTTTGCGCCAGGGCCAACTCGGCTTCGACTCTGGATTCGTCGGCGCCGGGCCGCAATTGCGCGCTCACCAGGGCGTGAATGCTGCGCAGCAGGACCTGCCAGCTTTCCACGGCCGCGCGGGCCGCCTGGGCCGTCTGTTGGGCGGCAAGCAGGGTGAGAAACGCGTCCGCAGTCGCCACGGAGACGTCGTAGCGTGTGCGGGTAATGGCCGCCTGTGCCTGCGCCCGGGCGGCTGTGGCGGCGGCCACGTTCGCGCGGCGCAGGCCAAAGTCGAATGGCTGCCAGGTAACCAGGAGGCCCACGCCGCTGTCCCATACGGAGCCCAGGTTGTTCGCCCGAATGCCATCCACGCCCGGAATAATGCCTTGCGGGAGCAGCAAACCGTAGAAGGTGTTGCGGGTGGCGCGATTCATCTGCGCCAGGCCGTCCACCCGCGGCAAGTATGCGGTTTGCGCCAGGCGGATTCCGGCCGCCGCGGCATTCATCTGCTCCTGCGAGACGTGGATGGAAGGATAGTTGCGCAGAGCGCTTTCGACCGCCTGCCCGATGGTCAACGTGGCAGCCGCAGCGGGCGGCTGGACGCCGCCCGCCAGCCATATCGCCGCCAATGCGGTCTGGAGCCTCATGACTTGCCCTCGATGAGCTCCCCAAACAGTTCGCGCACCTTGCTTTTGGCCGCCCGCAACGCTTTCCGGCCCAGAGATGTGGCCCGATACACTTTACGCAGCGACTTGCCGTTGCGCTGCTCTGTCGCGCGCAGGTAGCCCTTCTTCTCCAGGCCATGCAGCAAGGGGTAGAGCGTTCCCGGGCTGATGCGATAACCGTGGCGGGCCAGTTCCTCCACCATGCCGAGCCCGAAGACCGGCTCTTCGGCTGCGTGGTGCAACACATGCAGGCGGATCAGACCGGAGTAGAGATCCCGGTCTTGCCTGGCGGCGATATACTCGATTTTCGTTTTCGCCATACGATTACGAAAATCGTTATTATACGGAGGCCGCTGTATGATGTCAAGCCGCGGAGCCCCAGAGGCCTGTCCCTCAACTTTCTACATTCGGCAAGCGGGGCAATGGAGGGCGGGCTTCAGCCCGCGCGGGGCTTTAGCCCCGCTCTTCGGCGAGCGAAGCTCGCCTCTGGAGTTTCTACATTTCAGGATGGTGTATTTGGCCGCCACCTGGCGCACGCTTTAGCGTGCAGCGGCGAACTTCAGCTCGCCGTTGCCTCTGCCGGCTTCAGCCGGCGGAGGCGGGGCTAAAAGCCCCGCAAGGGCTCAAGCCAGGCTCAAGCCCGCCCTCCATCGCGCTGTTCACCGAATGTAGAAACTCGAGAGCGCGGACTGAAGTCCGCGCCCGGCAAGCGAAGCTCGCTTGGACAGGCCAGAGGCCTGTCCTACCGCAGATTGTGCTTCTTGATTTTGTACCGCAGCTTGTCGCGGGTGATGCCCAGCATCCGCGCGGCCTGCACCTGGTTGCCGCCCGCGCGGTCGAGGGCCTGCTCGAGGACGCGGCGCTCCTGTTCGTCGAACGACATGCCGCCGTCCAAGCCGCCGGGCTGCGCCGCCGGGAGTGGGGTGGCAGTGGCAGCCGCGCCGGCGACGCCTTGCCGCATGTATTGCGGAAGGTCGGCTATGTCGATGGCTTCGCCGGCCACCAGCATGCAGGCGTGCCCGATGACATTCTCCAACTCGCGCACGTTGCCGGGCCAGGAGTGGCGCGCCAGCAGTATCTGCGCGCGCGGGGTCAGCGACTCCACTGGCTTGTTGTATTGGGCCGCGAATTTCCGGATAAAGAAGCGCTCCAGCAGTGGCAGATCCTCCTTGCGGTCGGCCAGCGCCGGCGTTTTGATCTCCACCATGGAGAGCCGGTAATACAAATCCTCGCGGAAGCGTTTCTCGGCGATTTGCGCGCGCAGGTCGTGATTGGTGGCGGCCACCACGCGCACCTCCACCGGGCGCGCGGTCAGCGAGCCGACCCGCTGCACTTCCCGATTCTGCAGGACGCGCAGCAGCTTGGCCTGGGTGGCGAGCGGCATATCGCCGATCTCATCCAGAAAGAGCGTGCCGCCATGCGCGTACTCGAACAGGCCCATCTTGTTGGAGTCCGCGCCGGTGAATGCGCCTTTCACATGTCCGAACAGCTCGCTTTCGAACAGCGTTTCCACCACCGCCGAACAATTACAGACCACCATGGGGCCGGACGCCTGGCTGAGCTTATGCAGGGCTTGCGCCACCAGTTCCTTGCCGGTGCCGGTAGGTCCGGTTACGGCGCAGGCGCGGTAGTGCGGCGCCACGCGGCGGATCTGCGCGAACATCTCCCACATCAGCGGACTGCGCCCCACCATGCCTTCGAACTGGCTCGAATCCATCAGCTCGCCATCCAATTGACTGACCCGCTGGCGGCGCCGCGCGTCGGTGGCCAGCTTATCGATGCGCTCGCGCAGGACGGGGATTGACATGGGCTTAGTCAGATAATCGCAGGCGCCCTTCTTGATGGCTTCCACCGCGGCTTCGGTGGAGTAGTGGGCGGTAATCAGGATCACGTCGGTGGCCGGGTCCACGTCCAGAATCCGGCTCAACAGCTCCATGCCGTTCATCTTCGGCATTACGATATCGCTCAGCACGATTTCCGGACGCTCGCGGCGCACCAACTCCAGGCCGGTCTCCGGGTCGCCAGCGGTAAGGATTTCCAGGCCATTGTCCGAAAGCGCCTCCGAGACAAGCTCCAGGCTTTGCGGATCGTCGTCGATGGCGAGCAGCTTGATGCGCGGCGGCGTGGCGTTCATAGGCACTAGAGGAGCTTCCGGATTTCCTGCCGGAGCGCCACGATATCCACGGGCTTGGTGATGTAGCCATCGAAGCCGGCATCCAGCGCGCGTTCGCGGTCGCCTTGCATGGCGAAAGCCGTCAGCGCGATTACCTGCAGCCCGGAAAGCCGCGGGTCGGCCCGCAATTCGCGGAGCACGCCGTAGCCATCCAGGCGGGGCATCTGGATATCCACCAGCACCAGGTCAGGCGTGTTCTCGCGCGCCGTGCTCACGGCGTCCTGGCCATCGGCGGCCTCGACTACGTCATAGCCGCTCATCTCCAGTACCTCCCGAATCAGCTCGCGGCTGGCGGTGTTATCGTCCGCCACCAGGATCTTTCGACTCACAGGACGGCTCATGCGCGGCCCGCCTGGGAACCTACGGCCCGGTGCAGATCGGCCAGCAACTGCTTCTTCCATTCGCGGCCCTTTTGAAAAAGGCCGATGGTCTCGTGGCGCAGCATTTCGATTTCACTATCGGTCAGGTCCTTGGCCGTCAGAACCAGCACCGGGATATTGCGCAAGCCGGGGTCCTCTTTCATGCGCAGCAGCAACTCGAAGCCGTCCATCTCGGGCATGATCAGGTCCAGCAGAATGGCGCTCACCGAGATCCGTGCCAGGGCCTCCAATGCCTCTTTGCCGCTGGCCGCCAGCACCGGGATATAGCCGTCGGATTCCAGCATTTCCTTGAGCAGCTCACGCGTGCCGGCTTCGTCGTCCACCACCAGGATCTTAGCGGGACCGTTGGATCCCGGTCCGATGAACCGGCGAACCGTTTCTAGCAGCACTTCTTTATCGACCGGTTTCACCAGGTATTCGGCTGCGCCCAGCGCCAAACCGATCTTCGGTTCATCGACCACGGTGACCACAATCACGGGAATGGCGGCGGTGACCGGCGTCTTCTTCAGCTCGTAGAGCGTGTCCCAGCCGCCCTTGCCGGGCATGAGCATGTTCAACGTAATGGCATCCGGCACGAGTTCGGCGGCCTTGGCCAGGGCCTCCGACGACGAACCCGCAGTGATCAGTTGATACCCCTCGGGCTCCAGCCAGCTCGCCAGGAGCTCGCGGGCCGGGGCCTCGTCGTCCACTATCAGAACCAGAGGGCGGTCGCGCGGCGGCCCCATCTCGCCGCCGCCTGCGTCTTCGGGCGCAGCGTCTTCCGCCAGGGCGCGGCCAGCCGGTATAGTGAAGCTCAGCCGCGCGCCCTTGCCGGGATCACTCTCCACCCAGATGCGCCCGCCGTGTTCCTCCACCAGGCGCTTGGTGATGGCCAGTCCGAGGCCGGTCCCTTCTTTGATGCCTTTGGTGGTGGCCCCCGCCTGGTGGAATGCGTCGAAAATGGCTTCCTGCTCCTCGACGGGAATTCCCAGCCCCGTGTCGCTGACGGATACCGTAAGCCGTCCGCGGCGCTCGGTGGCCTCCACCCAGATTTTGCCGCCTTCGGGAGTGAACTTGACCGCGTTACCGAGCAGATTCACCAGGATCTGTTTGAACCGGATGCGGTCGGCGAAGACCGTCACATCCGGCCCAATACTGCTGTGCACCGCAATCTCTTTGGCCGCCGCCGCCGGCCGTATGCTGATCAGCACCTCGGCCAGGGCGGTAGCCACGGGCACGTTCTCGCGGCTCAGCTCCAGGCGGCCGGCTTCCACTTTGGAAAGGTCCAGAATGTCGTTGATCAGCGCCAGCAGATGGCGGGCGCCCTGCTGGATGTGATTGACGAATCTTTGCTGCTTGGAGGACAGCGCGCCCGCGACCTGTTCGGCGAGCAAGTCCGAGAAACCGATAATTGCGTTTAGCGGCGTGCGCAACTCATGGCTCATGCTGGCCAGGAATTCGCTTTTCAGGCGATTGGCGCGTTCCACCTCGCGGTTGCGCAGTTCCAGCTCTTTGTTGGTGGCCGCCAGCTTCGTATTCAACGCGGCCACGGCCTCTTCGGCCTGCTTGCGCTGGGTGATATCGCGATTGATTTCTAGAATGGCGGCAGGTGTTTCGTCCGCACCGCGTACCAGAAGGTGCCGGCTCTCGACAGTGATGCGGGCGCCATCGCGGCGCGTGTGCCGCAACTCGCCATCCCAGCGGCCCCCGCGGTCGAGGGCCGCTTCCACTTCGTTTAGCGAGACCGGAAACCCGGTCTGAAACAATGTGTGGGTGACCTGGCCTACGGCCTCCGCGGCCGTCCATCCGTAAATCTCCTGGGCACCGGCGTTCCATTGCAGAATCCGGCCACCGGGCTCGCGCACGATAATGGCATCGTGCGACGCCTCGATCAATTGGGCCTGCCGGCGCAAGTCCTCCTCGATGCGCTTGCGGTCCGTCATATCGCGGACCACGCACAGGACCTGCGGGCCATCCTTGGTATCCAGCGGGCTCAAGGTGATGTCCACCGGGAACTCGGTGCCGTCGGCGCGCCGGGCCCACAGGTCCAGACCGGATCCCATAGGCCGCACAGACGGCTTGGCCTGGTAATGCTCGCGGTACTCCGAATGGCGGCCGCGAAAACGGCTGGGCACGAAATCGTCGACGGATTTGCCCAGCAAGTCGTCCAGCCGGCAACAAAACATTTCGCCCGCCAGCGAATTCGCCAGCACGATGTGGCCCTGCCGATCTACCTGGAGGATGGCGTCCGGAGAGGCCTCGAAGATCTGGCGGAATCGAAGATCCGCCCGCACCACGTCGCGGGCGCCGGGATCGTGCCGCGCGGCTTTCAGCTCCAGGACTTGCTTGGCCGAAATCGGCAGGCGGAAAAGCTCGCTCGCATGCAGGCAGTCCGCGGCGCCCTCCAGGACGCAATTCATCAGCAAGCGGGGGTCGGCGTCGCCGGCCAAAACGATGAGGGGGACCGGTCGGGGAGATCCTCGCAACGCTTCCAGCGCGGCGCGCCAACTCCAGCCGGAGGCCGTATGCTCCGTGACGACCAAGTCGTACGCGGTCGCCGCAAGGAGGGCGGACAACTCTGCCGGACTGCCGGCGGTGGCATGGCCCGCGTCGAAGCCCACCCGCGCCAATTCGCGCATGCAATGCTCCGCGATTTCGGGCTGGGTCTTAAGAAATAGAACGCGCAAAGCGCACCCTCATTTGTCTAATAATATACAATCCGGGGGACCACTGGCTAACGTTCGCTGGTGGGGCGGACCCCCTGGTCCGCGAGCGACCCCCCGGTCGCCCATCCGGCGCTCGACCATCGGTACTCACCGGCTTCCCGCACCAACCCAGCCCGCACGGGATTCCCCTCAATGTAGTCCCGGATCTTCTCGAACTCCTGCGCATGCCGCACCAAGTGGTCATAGCTCTCTTCCTGCCAAAATGGGCGTCCCGTCAATGACAACATCGCGTTGGCCCGCTTGGCGGTGATGCCCTTTAGTGACTTCGTCAGTTTGGGCAAAGCCACTGCCGGAGTAGCCAGTAGATGAACGTGGTTTGGCATAGCGACGAAAGCATGTAAGACGTAGTGCTTGAGGACGTTGGCGTTGTAATGAATGGCTTCTACAAGCATGTCTGCGATGGCCGGTTGCCGAAGGTAGAACGGACCGCTGCGTGCCTCATCCAGCAATCGATCCATTGCGGCAAACGCTTGTCCGGAGCTGAGCGACTCGGTTGGGAAAGCCCGGTTGGGCGGTAGACTGTCGTGGAGACGCCACGTGAGGAAGACTGAGTGGTCAATCTCATAGACGTGCGGAAGTCGTCGCCGGTAAAACGCCATACTGGAGCAGTTGCAAAATCACTAGGAATTCTCAGGAAAGTCGGGCCGACCAGGGGGGCGGCCGCGGACCAGGGGGTCCGCCCCACTGAATGTGTGGTTGCGGCGCCAGGCCAGGAATATGAATCCCCCCAGGATGCAGAAAGGAGGCAACCCCAGCAACACGATGCCCATGTTGAGAAGGTGGGCGCGGGCCGCGTTCTGGGCCGCAGCCGTGCGGTAGCACATGACGCACTGCGCCCAGCTATTCGCAGCGGTCAGAAAAAGCGCGACAGCCAGACGTTTCATCGCGGCCTCATCATCATCAGGCGGTTGGAGTCGGGCATGAACATCACCAGCATCAGGATGATGCAGAGAATCAACATGGGGAATAGTGTCAGGAACAGGCTTAATCTCTCAAACTTCAGGTGCATGAAATAAGCGATAATCAGCGCCGCCTTAATCACCGACAGGCCCACCAGGGCCGTCAAAAAGATGAGGGTGGGTATCTGCTCGTAGGTCAAAAAAACCTCGATGCCGGTCATGAATAGCAACGCAAACCAGACGGTGACGAATGTCTTGGTGGTGGCGCCGTCATTATGATCGATTGCTTCGGCTTGAGCGCTCATGAGTAGGTTCCTTTCCTAATGGCTTTGTTATATTTTGGCCGACATCAAATAGACCAGCGGGAAGATAAACATCCACACCAGGTCCACAAAGTGCCAATACAGGCCGCTGACTTCCACGTCTTCTGCTTTGAATTTGCCGCGGCTGACGGCAAACGCGATAATCCCCAGGTAAATCAGGCCGATAATGACGTGGGTCATATGCAATCCCGTGAGGGCGAAAAAGGTTCCGCCGAACAGCGGCACTCCCCAGGGGTTGTCGAAGGGCGTTACATGCTCGTTGCGGATCAGGTTGATCCATTCGGTAAGGTGCAGCGCGACAAAAGATGCGCCGCCCAGCATGGTGGCCAGAATCCAGCGGACCGCGGCCTTGCGGTTGCCGTGATTCATAGCATGCACGCCCATGACCATGGTCAAGCTGCTGGAGAGCAGGCAGAAGGTCATGACCGTGGAAAAAATAATGCTGGGGAAAAAATGAAACGGCGTGGGCCAGTTAGGCGTGGCCAGCCGCACGTAGGTATACGCCATCAGCAGCGCGGAGAATGTCAGCGCGTCGGAGATGATGAACAGCCACATCCCGAACTTCTTCGAGTTCACGGCGTATGGCGAACGTCCGCCTGACCAGACCGAAGTCATGGTTGCCGCCGAATTGACTTGGGACATCGACAAATTACCCCCAAACGAGAAATAGAGCCATCAAGTAAAGCCAGAGGCCATCCACGAAATGCCAGAAGATCGCGCTGACGTCCACCGCCGTGCGTTTTCCAGGCCCCAGCCGTAAGCGGAGGGCCTGCACGTCCACATATACGAGGGCCGACAGTCCGCCCACGATGTGCAGGCCATGGGCCGCCGTGAGCAGGTAAAAGAACGAGCTGCTGGGATTGGTGGCCACGAAGATGCCTTCCTTATTCAACTGCAGCCACGCGAGCGCCTGGCCCACCAGGAAGAGGGCTCCGAGCACCGTGCCCGCGGTCCAATAGCGGTTGAATCCGGTGCGCCGTCCGGTTTTGAGCGATCGCCGCGCCAGTTCCAGCAGGAGACTGCTGCCAAGCAGGATGGCAGTGTTGGCCCAGACAATCGGCGGCAGCGGCAAGGCGACCCAATCGTTGGATATGCCGCGGCGCACTACGAAGGCGCTGGTGAAGGCCGCAAAGGCCATCGTGGTGGCGGCCAGCAGCACCATCAGGCCGGTCATGGATGCGCGGCGCGATGCGCCCCGGCCGTCGGGTCCGCCGCCGCCTCCGCCGAAGCCGCCGCCGAAGGGAGGGGCGGGCGGTTTGATGATGTCCGATGTGATGGAGCTAGGCATATTTAAACCACGGTCATAGGTGATGGGTGATAGGTGATAGGTAACGAGCAGCGGGCTGTGACCCATCACCCATAACCCACCACCTATCACCTGTCTTATTCCGCATGCGCCACGTCCACCGGGTCGGTTTGCATGATGAAGTCGCGCGGCGCGCCGGGCACGCTGTATTCATAGGGGCCGTGATTCACCACGGGGTGCTGGCCGCCGAAGTTGTCAAAGGGCGGGGGCGATGACACGGTCCACTCCAGCGTGGTCGCGTCCCATGGGTTGATGGGCGCCTTCTTGCCGTATTTCATGCTCCAGAAAAGATTGAAGAAGAACAGGATCTGCGCCGCCGCTGTGAAATACGCCGCGTGCGTCATGAAGGTATGCACGGGGAGTAGTTTGCCCAGGAAGTCGAAATTGGTGAAGTCCGAATAGCGCCTTGGATTGCCGGCGATGCCCAGATAATGCATGGGGGTGAAGATCGCGTAGACACCCAGGAAAGTGGCGTAGAAGTGGATCTTGCCCAGGGTTTCGTTCAGCATGCGCCCGAACATTTTCGGGAACCAGTAGAAGGTGCCGGCAAACATGCCGAAGATGGATGCCACCCCCATGATCATGTGGAAGTGGCCCACCACGAAGTAGGTGTCGTGGAAGTACAGATCCAGCGCCGGCTGGCCCAGGAAGATACCGCTCAGCCCGCCGGTGACGAACAGCGATACGAAGCCGAGGGCGAACATCATGGCCGTGGTAAAGCGGATCTTGCCGCCCCACAACGTGCCGATCCAGTTGAATGTCTTGATGGCCGAAGGCACGCCGATGGCCATGGTCAGCACCGAAAAGGCGATCGCCGAATAGGGGCTCATGCCGCTCATGAACATGTGATGGCCCCATACCAGGAAGCCCAGAAAGCCGATGCTCAGGATGGCGTACACCATGGCCCGGTATCCGTAGACGGCCTTGCGCGCGAAAGTGGCCAGCAACTGCGAAGTCACGCCCATGCCGGGCAGAATCGCGATATAGACCTCGGGATGGCCGAAGAACCAGAACAGATGCTGCCAGAGCAGCGGCGAGCCGCCTTTATGGTTCAGAATCTGATCGCTGACCATCAGCCCGCCCGGCACGAAGAAGCTGGTGCCGGCGGAGCGGTCGAGAATGAGCAGAACTCCGGCGGCCAACAGCACGGCGAATCCCAGCAGGCCCAGGATGGCTGTCACAAACCAGGTCCAGCAGGTGAGGGGCAGGCGCATCAGCGACATGCCCTGGCAGCGCAAGTCGATGAGCGTGGCAATGAAGTTGATGGCGCCCATCAGCGAGGCGCCGCAGAAGATGGCAATGCTGACGATCCAGAGCGTTTGTCCCAAGCCTTCGCCTGGTCCCGACACCGCGCCTACAGCGCTCAACGGCGGATAACTGGTCCAGCCGGAAAGCGGCGGGCCTCCTTCGACGAAGAAGGCGGCCACCATGACGGCCAAGGCCACGAAGGTGGTCCAGAAGGACAACATGTTCAGCACCGGGAAGGCCATGTCCTCGGCGCCGATCTGAAGGGGCAGGAAGTAGTTTCCGAAGCCGCTTTGGGGCGCCGTGGTGAGCACAAAGAAGACCATGATGGTGCCGTGCATGGTCATCAGCGAAAGGTACAATTCCGGAGTCATGATGCCGCCTTGCGCGGCGGTGGGCCACAGCGTCGCGAACCAGGAGACCTTGGCATCCGGGTGGACCATGTGGAATCGCATGAGCAACGAAAGACTCATGCCCACCAGCACCGAAAACAAGGCCAGGAAGTAGTATTGGATGCCGATGACCTTGTGGTCCAGGCTGAAGACATACTTCCGGATGAAGCCTTCGGGCGCGTGATGCGCGTGGACTACGGGTGCGGACATATTGTTTTCACCGTGAATGAAATCGTTAAAACGGGGTCCTGGAGAGTCATTACTTGTTTGCGGCCTGCTCCTGTTTCCACTTTTCAAAATCGGCTTCCGCCATGACCTGCATGGTGCTGCGCATCTGGAAATGGCCGAGGCCGCACAACTCCGAGCAGGGGATCTCGTAGATGCCGGGCGTATCGGCCTGGAAGTACAGCGGGATCTCCATCCCGGGCACGATATCCTGCTTGAGGCGCAGCTCCCGGACGAAGAAGTTGTGAATCACATCGCGGGAGTGCAGGATCAGCTTGATGGGCTTGCCAACGGGCACTTTCAACGATGCGCTCACGATATCGTCCTTGCCGGCCGGATCGTTGTCGACGAGGCCGAAGGGATTGCCTGCCGAATCGTTCACCTGCTTGAGGTCCGTGGCGCCGAACTTGCCGTCCGGACCGGGGTAGCGGAAGGCGAAGGCGAACTGTTTCGCCATCAGCTCGATGGGAATGGCGTTGGGGTCCGGCTCGGAGAGGTGTACGGCGACCCAGATCTTGGTGCCCGTCAAGACGAGACCCACGAACAGAATGGCCGTGGCGCTGGTCCAAATACTTTCCCACTTGTTGTTGCCGTGCGAATGGCTGGCGCGGCGGCCGTCGTCGCGGTAGCGGAAGATCACCCAGCCCAGGGCGAACTGGGCGAAAAAGAAGATAATGCCGGTGATGACCAGCGTGCGCATGAATTGCGCGTCATAGGCCAGGCCATGCTGGGAAATGGGTGGCGGAAACCACCAGACCTTGGCTGCGAAGAAGTAAATGATGACGACGGTCAGCACCCAAACGATCGGAGCAAGCAGCATTCTGTGGATCCCTCTGTCCTGGGGAGTGCAGCCCCAGGTTTCGATGACGATAGCATACTCGTTGGGAGTTCGCAAGTGTGAGGCGGGGTTTTGTGAGGCGGGGTTTTGTGAGGGGGGCTGGCGGTGGTGGGTCAGTTAGCTCGTGGGGCGGCCAATCTTGGCCCGCCCACAAGCGTCGCGGCACAGCACGCGGCGGCGGGATCCAGCTATCGACCCGGCGCGGTGATACGAATTTCCACCTGGCCGTCGCGAGTGGTGAACATCGAACATCCGAGGTGCTCGTCGAACTGCTTCACCGTCGCTTCGACCTTTTCCATGGAATCTTCGGCCAGTATGTCGCCTACGTGCACCGGCAACTTTGCGAGCAACTCGTCGCGCGACGCATCGGTCAGACCTTGAATGTCAATGGTCTTAAGCTTGCGTCCGGGGAACATTGCCGCGCCGTGGAAGCTGCCGAGTATTTTTTCCAAGGCCGCCAACTGCTATTGCCGGCATCCGCCAGTACGGAGTCGGCTCCTGCCAGGTTCCGGAGAGCTCGTAGCTGAAGCTCCAATTGCCCGGACTGTGCGTTCCGTTGGAGTTCCGCAAGCGATCGTGCAAGATCCGCGGACGCCAATAGACTTTCACCCTCGGCCCGCGCCTTGTCCATCTGCTCGCCCAGTCTCCTCGCCTCGGCCTGCAACTTGGATGCGTCGGCCAATCGCTGGCTTTGATTGCGCGCTTGCTCCGCCAGGTTCTCAGCCAGTTGTTTTCGCACCATCGCCTGAACCCTGGCTTGCTCCCGTTTCGCCTCCGCGACGGCGCGCGCTTCCGCTCTGCGGCTGAGCTGGTCCGCTGGGCGTTGTACGACGTAGCCTTCGGCCGGCAATTGGAAAAGGATGCCGACTTGCCGCGTACTTCCGGCCGCGTCGCGCGTAAAGTGCCACTGCAAGACCGATTGGAGCGCCGCCTTGCGCAGCTCCTGCGGCCCGCTCAACACGCGCGCATCGCTGACCACTCCGTCCGCATCCAGCGTGGCTTCCACGACCACGGTTCCTTGAACGCCTTTCTGGATGGCCGCCTCCGGGTACTCCACTTCGTCCCGGTGGATCACGCGGGCGCCCTCCAGATCGACGCGTACGCCCGGTTCGTCCGGCATACTGCTTGCCACCGCCGCCGGTTGTGGCGCGGGTGCCGCCTGCTGCTGGCCGCGCGCCCACTCGATATTCAGCGCGAAACAGATCAGGCCCAGCGAGAGCGCCAGAATGCCCGCCAGCTTGGAAGGCCCCCGCTGCCAGCCCGCGTCGCCGGCGAGCCGCTGAATGCGATACAACAGCGGTCCGCCCGCACTGCCCAGCGCCAGCCGCGGCGTGGTCACCCGCAGCCTTTCCAAACGCGTCAGCGCGCGCGCGTAGCAGAGCGCGTCGCCGCAGGAATCCACGGCCAGATCGTCGCAGCACAACTCGCGCTCCTGCCGGATGCGCGCCGACGCCCACCAAACCGCCGGGTGATAGAACAGCAGCGTTTCCACCACCGTCTGCAGCATGTTGACCAGGTAGTCGTAGCGCAGGATATGCGCCAGCTCGTGCGCCAGCACCGCCTCCAGTTGTTGCGGGGTCAGTCCCAACACGGTGGCGGCCGGCAGCAGCACGACGGGCTTGATCCAGCCCACCACACTGGGACAATCGGCGACCGCGGAGATCAGCACGCGCACGGGACGCGCCAGTTTCATGCGCTCCTGGAGGTTGGCGACGATGGCCAGCACCGCGGCTTCAGCCGGCTTCGATTGGCGGCGGAGAGCGGATATCTGGCGGGACGCCCATACCAGGCGCAACGAGAACAGCAGCACGCCGCACGACCATATGGGCAGCGCCCAACGTGCAAGCCAGCCGGCCCAGTCGAAGGACGAGGCGGCGGGTCCCGGCATCGCGCCGCGCATGGTTTGCGGATGCGTGCCGGCCCATGCCGCCGGCGCAGCGTGCGATGCGTCCGGCGCGCTGTACAGCAGGCACGTGGTAACCACCGGGAGCATGGCCATCGCCACCAGCGCCACCGAGCTTGCCGCGTAACGGGCGCGCGCCGAGCGGTTCTTCAAGACGAAGAGGGCGGTCCAAAGCAGAAAGGCTGCCAGCAGCCCCTGCCACACGAAATCGAGCAGCGCCGCGCTGAGCGCTTGAGCTATCGCCGTCATTGTTTGCCTCCTTCGATCCGATCCAAAATCCGCTCCATGGCCTCCAACTCTTCCGGGGACGACTTCTTGGCCGCCAACGCCTGCAACACCAGCGCCTTCACCGATCCGCCAAAGGCCCGGTTCATCAGGTCGCCGAGCAATTGCCGTTGCGTCTGCCGCTGCGAGTAGCGCGCGCGGTATATCTGCGGGCGGCAAGTCTCGTCGCGCTCCACCAGTCCTTTCTCGGTCATGATCTGCATCAGCTTGAGGACCGTGGTGTAGCCGGTCGGCCGCGATTGGTTGAGCACCTGCTGAATGGCGCGCACGGTTTGGGCTTTGCCTTCCCAGAGGACGCGCAGAATCGCCAACTCTGCCTCCGTGGGTCTGCGCCGTTTGGATTCCATGACCGCATTATGACGAAAGTCTTCGTCATTTGTCAACAGTTTTTCCCAGGAGGGCGGCCAATCTTGGCCGCAGCCGGCTTTTAGCCGGCTCTGGCCGCCACGGTGCCATCCGCGCCCCGCGAGGTTTCCGCGTCCGCGGAAATGGCGTTCGTGCTTGGGCCTTGGCCGTGACCGGGTCGGTTCGCTCTACTTGCGGTTGGCGGGCGTTGCGGCGCATCGGATTCTGACTGTCACGGGACTTGCGCGCCAAAGCGGCGATCATAAACCGGTTGCGGGGCCGGCGGGAATGTACGATGATAGGGTTCTCGACAGGCTTCCGCATACGATGGACGTCTGTGTCGTCACCGCGCTGGTCGCAGTTCTGTAAGCCATTTATGGTCCTGAACGCGCAACGAATCGCAACAAGGGAAAAGCTTATTCTGGCTGGCCTGTACCTCTCGAAATACGATTCTCTGGGTTTGAGGAAGTTGGGCTTCAAGGGCTTCAAGGAAGCCTTCAACGTTATCGGGTACGCCTTGGGCTCGCAACCTGCGTCCATAAAGAACTATCGCGATGAGTTCGACCCCTTGTTTCCGAATCGCCGGAAGGGCTGGCACAAGCGGCCGATGCGCGAATATTGCCGTAAGGTGCTTGAAGAATACAAGGCGTTAGATCTCGAAACATTCACTGGCTTGGTCCGGTCGTTCGTGGGGTACGACGAAAACGCCTGGAGCGAAATCCAGGCGGACGAAGAACAGGGCGAGGGCGAGTCCAACTTTGCGAAAAGGCTGATCACCGGCCTAGCCGCAGAGGAATACTTCGTCTCGGTTCAGCCAGGCCTTCCAGAATTTGGGGGCTACCTTCTCGAAAACACGACTCGACTCGGCTGCGGATATGACTTCCGGCTGCGGACCGACGCACAGGAGGATTTTCTGGTCGTGGAGGTCAAGGGTTTGAGGGAACGAACTGGAAGTCTTTCTCTAACGCCGAAGGAACACGCGGTTGCCACGGCTCTTAGGGACCGTTTCTTTCTGTTCGTGGTCAAGAACTTCCACGAAACGCCGTTCCACGAGATCTATCGGAACCCGCTATCGGGAGTCCTCCAGTTCAGGAAGAGCAAGAGGACCACAGTTCACGTTTCGTGGCTGGCTAGCGTGTAGCAGCCGCGAAGCTTAGGGAGGGCGCTATGCTTGACTTGGCAATTGGAAATCGGCACACATGCAAGGCAGACATCGGTCATCGCAACTAACCGCGGACTGGAACTGAAAATTTCGAAATGGCCCCACGACTGTGAGTTCCAACTCGTAGCCTTCGACTCGCAAGGGAACTGCGAGGTTGTCTGGGCCGACGGTTTGGCAGCAGACATTGGCGAGGCACTTAGGGCGCTCGACGACGCCGCTGTTCTCAAGGGCCAGAAACCGGACTGGTATCGCAGCCTCGAACTCTACGCGTCGCCGGGGCCGGAGGGGACCGCCTGAGCGCCCCCGACGGGCTGCGGGCAATCAGGCTCTGCCGGTTACGGAACCTCTGCGCTGACGCGCCGCCGCCCCGTGACGACGGCTTCGCCGCACCAGTATCGCAGGGGCGGCGCTGCGGCCAGCATCGCCCGATCGGCGGATTCCAAAACCCGCATGGCAAGCCGCGCCCAAGGCCTTTCGAACCGCCCGCGCAAAACGCGCTTAGCCATCGCCAGCAGATTCACGGGTTCCACGCGCAGCTCGGCAAAGAACGGGGCGAGCGCCCGCAGCTCATGGCGCGAGAAGATGATCCCTTCGCCCTGCTCCCGGGCTTCGCCGGCCATCCGGGCGCGCAGCTTGCGCGCGGCGTTCAACAAGGGATTGCCGCCCCAGGTTTCCGCCAGCACCAGACGCGCGCCGGACCGCATAATGCGCGCGAGTTCTGCGAGCGCGCCTGGGTATTTCAGAGTGTGATGCAGGGCGGCGCCGGCGAACACCAGATCGAATTCCCCATCGGCTAACATATCCAGGCGGCTGGCGTCGGCGGCAATGCCGCGGACCGAGACCGCCGAGGCGTGCGCCCGCTTTAAGGCCAGTTCAATAGCCGCCGCCGAAAGATCCAGGAGGGTAACCTGGGCGCCCTCGGTCGCCAGCCAGAGCCCGAAGTCCGCCGGGCCGCAGCCGTAATCGAGAATCCTGCGGCCGCGCAACGGCTCGGCCTCCAGCACCCGCATGGTAGCGCGATACAAGAGGCGGCGTTCGTAAAATGGCTGCGCGGGGTTCTCGAAGCTGGCTTCCAGAGTTTTTCGATCGACGCGCAGGGCGTGATCCGGCAGCCTCAAGAATTGCGCGTAATGGCCGTCGTAAAAGTCGCGTTCCGCGCCGGAGGCGATCACGGCTTCTCCTGTGCGGCGGTGAGCCGGTCGAAGGTAGCGCGCTCCCGCTCGCCGTCCTCCTGGCGGTTCAGGCGGAAATACAGAGCGGCCAGTTCCACGTGCGGCTGCGCCCAGTTGGGATCGTCGTGCACGACCTTCTCGAAGTCCTTCACGGCGGCTTCCACCTGGCCCTCGGTGCGTTCCAGGCGCGCCCACTCGTAGCGGGCCAGGGTGGAATCGGGCTTGAGCTGCAGCGCGCGCTGGAGATGCTGCCGCGCCCCTTCCAGATCCCGTTCGGTGTGCATCACGGCGCCCAGGGCGAGCTGCGCGTCGAAGTCGTTGGGATCGGCCGCGACGGCCTTCCGCAGCACGGCGATGGCGCCCTGGGTATCTCCCAGGTAGCTCAGCACGCTGCCGCGCAAAGTGTCCGCGCCGGGCAGTTGCGGATTCAGGCGCAGGGCCGCATCGGCATAGTCGCGGGCGCGTTCGAACTCGCTCATCTTGAGCGCGGTCTGGCCGGCCAGCAGGTACGCCTCGGGACGGTTGCCCTGGCGCGCCACGCGGTCGACCCGCTCCAGGCCTTCGCGCGGATGACCGGCCCGGATCAACGCCGACCCCAGCAGCCACGCCACCGCCAGATCGTCCGGGTGCGCGGCCTCGACCGGCGTCAGGACCGCGATCGCCTGCCGATCCTGACCGAGGCGGGCGTAGCAATCGGCCAGCAACGTGGCGACGCGCGGATCGCCCGGCTGCGCGCCGCGCAGCGTGTTGAACTGTTCGACCGCTTCGCGCCACGCGCCCTTCTTGTAATACGCCAGCGCCAGGTTGAGCCGGAGACCCGCATTGTCTTCCTTGGCGAGTGCGGCGCGGTATTGAACGATCGCTTCGTCGTAGCGTCCCAGCTTCGCGAGCGCGGCGCCGAGATTGGCGCGCACCTCGACGGCGTCCGGATAGGACTTCAGCAGTTCCTGGTATTTGCGGACGGCCAGCGCATCGTCTCCATGTTGCTGCGCCGCCACGGCGTCCCGGAAGAGCTGCTCGGGGCCGGAGGATTGCGCGCAAGCGGCGCCGGCGGCGACGAGCAGTGCCACGATGCGCATTCGATTCCAGGATAGCGGAGTTGGCTTATCGTAGGGTAAGTAGGGATGCTTAACCGTTTCCGGGGAAACCGCTCTAATGGCGGCCTCTGGACAACAACATCGGCGGGGTGCAACCCGTGGAACCACCGCGAGATGCTGGAGCGAGCGGGCGCATGAGGCATGGCGGGCCTGATCTATTTTTCTCCAAACGCGGGAACAGAGTCCACAAACTGGGCGTCGCGGGCGTTTCCTTGTTGAGAATGAGTTGTCCGGGCAGCTCTCTTGCAGGAGCTTCCAGGAAGAAAGGACTTCATGAACGATCGGCAGCGGGAGTACGAGCGGCTGATTGCGCCCATCGAGGACCGCATGATGCGGGCCGTGTGGCGCATCGGTAGAGATCCCAACGACGCGGAGGACGCTTTCCAGGAAGCCTTGTTAACGGTTTGGAAACGTTGGGACAGCATCGTGACCCACCCGAATCCGCACGCGCTGATTTTGCATATTTGCATTAACGCCGCGCACGACGGGCTCCGGCGCAGAGTGCGTCAGGGGAAGTGGATCCAGGAGGGCGCCATCCCGGAAAACATTCCGGATTCCTCGGCGTCCGCCGTCCAGGACATGTCCAGCGCGGAGCAGCACGGCCAGGTGCTTCGGGCCATCGGACTTCTGCCGAAAAACCAGGCACGCGCCATTCTGATGCATGCCGTCGAGGAAGTCCCGTACCGCGAGATCGCCACGGCCCTGGATTGCCGCGAATCGACCGTGCGCAAGCATGTGGCGCGCGCCCGTACAAAACTGCGCACGTTGCTCTCAAACCTTATTCCGGCAGTCCACAAGGAGGAAACCAGCAATGCCTGAAAAAAACAGCAACCATGATCTGGACGAGTTGATTCGAAGGAGAACTCAGGTGGAACTTCCAGTCGAGGTGGAACAACGCCTGCGCGGCAGGCTGATGGAGTTTCGGGCGAGAGTGGAGCAGCGGCCGCCTGACCGCTGGCGGACCCTTGCATATTCTCTGATGCACCAGCCGGCCCTGCGCGTGATGGCCATGGCCGCAGCCCTCCTGGTGGCCGTAACCGTGGGGGTGGTGCTCATTCCGCGGGAGTCCGGCGCGAGCCAGGTGTTCGCGGCGGCCGCGGCGCAACTCAGGACCTCTCCATCGCTCGAGTACACGATCGTGCTCAACGCGGAGCCGTATGTGGCGGTCGACTTCAGCTACCTGGCTCCCGGATACCGGAGAATAAACTGCTCGTGGGGTATCGAGGTGAGAACCGACGGTGCCACCGGCAGACAAATCGTTTTGATGCATGCCGCTCGAACCTACCTGCTCGAAAGCGGCAAGCAGGTCGAGAGTCAGGCCAATATCGAAGATTTCGCCGGACAACTCCGGTCCCTCCCGCAGAAAGCGGACGAAGAACTCGGGGAGCAATGGACCGGCGGGAAGAAGCTGATCGGATATCGCTTGCGCAACGCTCCGCCCAACGGCTCAATCCCTGGGCTCAAGGCGCTTGACATTTGGATTGACGCAGGAAGGCGCGAGGCCGATCATGTCGATATCACGGTTCAGGAACGGGGCCAGCCTGCCCACCAGATGCACATCCGGAACATTCGCGTCGGCGCGGAGGTCAATCGTTCGCTGTTCGATCTGACTCCTCCGGTGGGGTACACGGCAATTGCGGTGCCCGGTGGCAAGGAGCGCGCCAGCGAATCTGGCTCTTCCCAATCCATTCCGGTTTTGCAAGCGCGGATCGCGCTCGGCGCACCGCTGACAGCGGTTGTGATGCCGATGCAGGGCCCCTATGCGCGGACTCGATCCGCTCTTCAGGCGGTTCAGTCTTACCTGAACACCCTCCACGTGATTCCGGCTGGTCCTCCGTTTGGACGTTACGAGTCTGAGCGGAATTGGGATGCCGGTTACCCGGTGCCGCCAGGAACCAGCGCCGCGGCCCCATTCAAGCTCATATCTTTGCCCGCAACGTTGACCGCGTCCGCCGGGGTGAACGGCGGCTGGGGTCAGGACTCCAGCGCGCGCTGGGCGGCTTTCCTGAAGTCGGTTGTGGAGCAAGGCTACCTGCCCGCCGGGCCGCCGATGGAGATCTGGTCCGGCGACGATGCCCAGCCGGCGCACCAGTCCACTGAAATGCGAATTCCTGTGACGAAAGCGCAATGAGTAGCACCAATCTCAGGCTGAGCTACGGTGCTGGCGCCGGGCACCGCGTCGCGAAAGATCTGTTCGGAGCCGAGAACTGCCCGCAAGGGGCGCCGGCGGCGATGAGCAGTGCCACGATGCGCATTCGATTTAAGGATAGCGGAGTTGCGTTATGGTGGGGTAGACAGCATGTGGAATGTCATGCGAGCACGAGCGGGCGGCCTGGGAGGCCGGGCCCAGAGGGGACCCCGGCTACGAGCCTGCCTCACACTGGGCCTGCTGCTTTTAACCCCGCCCTGGATGCGGGCTCAGACGTCCGCCAAGGCGACATTTGAAGATCTGCAGCATCGCGCGGAAGCTGCCCTGGACAGCCGCCCAGAAGAGGCCGCCCGCCTGTACAAGCAAGCCTTGACCATCCGGCCGGAATGGGCGGAAGGCTGGCTCTATATGGGCGGTGCCCTCTATCAGACCGGCCGCTACGCCGAGGCCACCGATGCGCTGCGGAAAGGAATCGAGTTGGCGCCGGGTATCGGGACAGGGTGGGCTCTTCTCGGCCTCAGCGAGTCCCAACTGGAGGATCAAGACCAGGCGCTGGCCGATATCCGCAAGGGCGAGAACCTCGGTCTGGGCGCTAACACCCGGTTTGAAGCCGCCGTGCGCGTGCGGGCGGCGCAGCTTCTGATCCGGTCTTCCAGCTTCGATCAAGCGCTGGCGCAGTTACAGCCGCTTTCCAGGTACCCCGACAATCCTCCGCCCGTGGAGGAAGCCATGGGCCTTTGCGTGCTCGCCATCCCCGACGACATGGCCCAGCTTTCCCCGCAGAAACGCGCGGTCGTAGGCTTGGCGGGGAAGGCTGCGTGGGCCTTCTCCAGCCAGCATCCCGACCGGGCGGCGGCCGGTTACCGGCAATTACTGGAGCAGTATCCGAACGAGCCCGGCGTGCATTACGCTTATGGGCTCTACCTGATGGAAACGGATCTGACGGCGGCGCTGGCCGAATTCCAGAAGGAAGTGCAGAACAACCCAAAGCACTGGCCGGCGCTGCTGGCCATCGCTTCCCTCCAAATCCGGCAGGGAACGCCAGACCAGGCCATCGAGAGCTTGCACGCGGCGCTGAAGATCGTTCCCGCCAAATATCACTGGCTCTGCCACACCGATCTGGGCCGCGCGTATCTGGACGCTAACAATCTCGACGCCGCCATCGGCGAACTGGAGAATGCCGTAAGGCAGATGCCTTCCAGCGCCAACGTGCACTTCTTCCTGGCGCAAGCCTACCGCCAGGCCGGGCGCAAAGCGGACGCCGATAAAGAACAAACCGAATTCGAAAAGATGAAGGCCCGGCAGGACCCTCTCGGAGTACCGGCCCTGCACTCTTTCGGGTATGCGGGTAAGAACTGAACGGTCGCGGCTCGGTAATGTCGCGTTGATTTCGCAAGCGCTACCGAGCCGCGACCGTCAGGGAGTGCCCCATGGCCCTGCGGGCCACCAAAGATGATGAAGACGCGCCTTTGTGGGGCGGGCGCCCTCGCCCGCGGACCGGCGCCCTCGCCGGTCCACCGGAC
>Ga0181536_10000922_pt1 | contig 35044 bp, 32 predicted proteins | sample PEATcosm2014_Bin_41_FD_121105 | JGI IMG/M metagenome (GOLD analysis project Ga0181536, IMG submission 121105) | Peatland microbial communities from MTU Mesocosm Facility, Houghton, MI, USA - PEATcosm2014_Bin17_60_metaG | ecosystem: Environmental > Terrestrial > Soil > Wetlands > Peat | place...
AACTGACGCGCCCGTTCCAGCACGGCGAAGGCGGCGTGTCCCTCGTTCAGGTGGCAGACTTCGATCTCGGGATGCAGCGCCTCGATCAGGCGCCAGCCGCCGACACCGAGGACGATCTCTTGCATCAGCCGCATCTCGGTGCCGCCGCCATACAGCTTGCCGGCGATGCCGCGATCGACCGGGCCGTTCACCGGGTCGTTGCTGTCCAGCAAATAGAGCAGGGTCCGCCCGACCACGACGCGCCACACGCGCAGTCGCAGCGCCCGTCCAGGCAGTTCGACCGGGATATGCAGCCAGCCGCCGTCCGCCGTTCGGGCTGGCTCGACCGGCATGCTCGAAGGATCGTTGTACGGAAAGGCCTCGAACTGCCGCCCCGCGGCATCGATCATCTGGCGGAAGTAACCTTCCTGGTACAACAGGCCGATGCCGATGACCGGCACGCCCAGGTCGCTTGCCGCCTTCAGGAAATCGCCGGCCAGTACGCCAAGCCCGCCGGCGTACAGCGGCAGCGCCTCGCCGAGCCCGAACTCCATGCTGAGCCAGGCCACGCCGGCCAGCTTCACCCCGCCCCGCGCGGCGGCGAACCAGCCGCCGTCGGCCAGATAGGCGCGCCGCGCCGCGACAAGCCGATCGAGATGGGCGACGAAGCCGGCGTCGGCGGCGAGTTCGGCCAACCTGGCGGCCGAGACATCCTCCAGGATGATCCACGGGTTCCGCGTCCGCCGCCACAAACCATCGTCCACTCGCGCCCACAGTGCGTCGGCCTCATGGCTCCAGGTCCAACGCAGGTCGAGCGCCAGGTCGCGTAGCGCGCTCAGAGGCGCGGGCAGTTCACGCCAGGAGATCATCGGTATGTGCCTTCGATGTCATGATGCGATCCAGGTTTTGGCGGCTTCAATTTCGTCATTCCCGAACACGCGCACCGGGCAGCGGATGAAAGGGGCGAACAACCACACGCAGTGGCGGAGCCAGCCAACATCCGACACCATCGCAATCTTGCTGAAGTCGCCGAGATGCGCGAGCCCGAACTTGGTATCCTCCCACATGGCGGACGCGCTGTAGCCGGTGAACCCTGGGCCGTACCACATCAGCACGCGGACATTGCCGTGTGCCGCCATTTTCTCTCTCACCAGGGGGATGATGGTCTGCTCGTAATCCGCGGCGGTCACCATGCCGGTGGCGCTCAGTCCAATCGTATCCGCGGGAAGTCCTTCAATGAGTTCGAACATCGTGCAGTCTCCTTGTGCGAAACTGATCCGTCGCCAACAGCAAGTGGGGTGCTTCGCGCGTGGAGAAGTCCGCGAAGAGACTTACCGTTAGATAGGTGCCGCCGCGCGCCACCGGGCTAATGACGACGCGGCAGTTACCCGCCCGGATCAGGCGGAGCGCTTTTGCGCGGCGACAACCTTGTCCAGCAGATCCGTAACGGTTTCGGCGATTGAGCCGCGCACATTAACAACAACGGCGTGTTCCTCAGGTGCCGGTTCTTCGAGGGTTTCAAATTGGCTATGGAGGAGAGATGTCGGCATATAGCGGTGCTTACGTTGCGCGATCCGCTCGGCGATCACAGGCTCGTCGCCCTTCAAATACACCAGCGTAACACCCTGGCGGTTGCCCACGGTGATCTTGCGGTAAGCACTCTTGAGATCGGAGCAGGTTATGATTCCAGGCTGGTCGTTCGCAAGGCGCTCATCAATCCACCGAGCGACAGCTTCCAGCCAAGGTTGCCGATCCTGATCATTCAACGAATGGCCAGATCGCATCTTCTCGACGTTCGCGGGTGGATGCAGATCGTCCCCCTCCTTGAACTCCCATCCCAACAATCGCTGTAGCTCGAGCGCGACCGTGCTTTTGCCGCAGCCTGATACGCCCATCAGCAACAGAACGGTATTGTGCACTCGTTTCTCCACGACAGCGTTGGCCTCCGCTATGCCAGACCTGGGAATCTTATGTTCAGTCGAGACGATCGATGTGGTTGCCATGAGCTATCTCCATTGCGCGGATCAGGACGCGGGTGCTTCGATTGCTTAACGACGCACCGGGATGAAGGGAAACGTGCCTCGACCCGGCCTCTGGCGATCACGACGGCTCGCCGATCGTCGTACGAAGTTGAGTGTCCCGCGATGCGAAGGCCTGGAGAACCATAGCCGCGTTACCAGGTGTTGCTGACACCGTCGTTGGCCCGTACGGTGCACCAGGATAGCCACCCTACGAGATTCCCTGGTCCGGTATTGGCTCTATCCTGCCTAACAGTACGACGTATGAGGCGATGCCGATCAGCAGCACCACGCCGGCGATTAAGAAAGCGCCGCTGAACGAACCCGTCAGACCGACAACGTAGCCGGTGGTGACAGGGGCCACGACGCCCATCAGGTTGTTGACGAAGTTCATAATGCCACCGATCGTGGCGGTGCCACCCTTCGGTGCGATCAGCGATGGAATGGACCAGCCGACGGGTGCGGCGGCCGCCAGCCCACCAAGTGCGATCGCGATCCACATGATCGCCCATAAGGGCTCCGTTGTGAACACCGCGCCAAACACGGCGAGACCGATCAGCATGCCAACCACCAGTACAGTCTTGCGCACGCGAGTCTCGTCGTGGCCACGCTGGATCAGGCGGTCAATCAGCCACCCGCCCACGGCGAGGTCCGTTATCGTCGCGACGATCCACGGGATGGTCGTATAGCTGGCCGAAGTCAGCAGACTCATATGCATTTCGCGCACGAGATAGCCTGGTAGCCAGGTCAGGAAGAGGTAAAAGGAATAGCCATAGGCGGCGAAGCCGATCGTCAGCCCCCAGACCTTTTTGTTGCCCAACAGGTAGCCGAGCATCGCCCCCGCGCCGGTCGACGCGGCGCCTTCCGGTGCCGCGCCACCGGCCTTGATGTAATCATGCTCGGCGACACTGAGGTGCGTATCGGCGCTGGGGTCGCGGTAAAACAGCCAGAATACCACGAAGTAGATGAAACTCAGGATGGCGGTGACCCAGAATGCACCCCGCCAACCGAAATGGATGACGGCGAGCGCCACCAGCGGCGCGCCGATCACGTTGGAGAACTTCGCGGCGGCATCGAAAATAGCGGTGGCGAGTGCCCGCTCTGAACGCGGGAACCAGTAGCCGGTGGCCTTGGAGTTGGCGGGGAACGCTGGCGCCTCCGCGACGCCAAGGAGTACCCGGGCGGCGATCACGCCACCAAAACCGCTGGCCAGGGCAGTGAGCGCGGTGGCGACCGACCAGAGCGCGGCGCCAATACGGCTGATCGGCGTCACCCCGAAACGATCCAGGATCATCCCAGTTGGGATTTGCATCAACGCGTATGACCAGAAGAACGCGCTGAACAACCACCCGAGTTGCGCCGCGTCCAGCCCGAAGACTTTCTGGATCTCCGGCCCGGCGACCGATAGGTTGATGCGGTCGAAATAATTTATCAGGATGCCTGATCCAAGCATCACCCCGATCCACCATCGGCGTCGAGGGACCGTCCGCTGAGGGGAATTCGCGTCCATTACAGCTGTCCTTTCGTCGCATGAATCGCGGTATCGGCGGCGATGCCTGATGAACTGATCTTTAACGTCTTGTACCACCTGATCACCGTGCCCGGCGAAGACAGGAACTGTTCAGCCATCGCCAGTACAATTGGCTACCAAGCCAAGAATACGCCTGGAACCATCGCGACGGGCGTGCATTGATCTGGATCAGACGCATCAACGTTGTCGTTGTTCCACGTCGCGTACCACGGTCAAAGTCCGCGGCAGGCTGGCCGGATTGACACTGATCGAGTCGATGCCAAGCGCCGCGAGGAAGCTCGCGATCTCAGGGTAGTTCGCTGGCGCCTCGCCGCAGATCCCGACATGGCGATGGTTGCGCTTCGCACCGGTGACCGCCAGGCGCAGCATCTCCAGCATGCCTGGATCGCGCTCGTCGAAATCGAAGGCGACGATCGCGGAATCGCGATCCACCCCCAGGGTGAGTTGCGTCAGGTCGTTGGAGCCGATGGAGAATCCGTCGAACAGCGCCGCGAACGCATCGATCCGGATGACGTTGTTGGGGATTTCGCACATCACATAGATTTCCAGCCCGTTCTCGCCGCGCTTCAGGCCGTGCTCGGCCATGGTGGCGATAACCCGCCGTGCCTCCTCCTCGCGGCGGCAGAATGGCACCATCACACGCAGATTGGTCAGCCCCATATCCTCGCGCACGCGCCGCAAGGCCGCGCATTCCAGCGCGAAGCCTTCGGCGTAGGCCGGATGCGAATACCGCGAAGCGCCACGGAAGCCGAGCATCGGATTGGCCTCGACAAGCTCGAAGGCGGCGCCGCCCAGAAGGCTAGCGTACTCGTTGGTCTTGAAGTCCGACAGCCGGACAATCACCGGACGCGGGTAGAAGGCCGCCGCGATGGTGCCGACGCCCTCGGACAGCTTCTCGATGAAGAAGTCCGTGGGATGGGTGTAGTGGGCGGTCAGCCGGGCGATTGCCTCGCGCGCTTCGGCCGAGGCGACCTTGTCGGGATGCACCAAAGCCATCGGGTGCACCCCGATGTATTCGCTGACGATGAACTCCATGCGGGCCAGTCCGACGCCGTCGCAGGGCAGCATGGCGGTGCGGAAGGCGAGTTCGGGATTGCCGAGGTTCACCATGATCTCGGTGCGCGTGTGCGCGAGGTCGGCCGCCGGCACCTGCGTGACCTCGAACGGCACGGCGCCGTCATAGACCTGGCCGGCCTCGCCGCCGGCGCAGGACACGGTGACCGTGGCGCCGGGCCGCAGCGTTTCGGTCGCGCCCTCGGCGCCGACCACGGCCGGCACGCCAAGCTCACGGGCGACAATGGCGGCGTGGCAGGTGCGGCCGCCGCGATTGGTGACGATCGCCGCTGCCCGTTTCATCACCGGTTCCCAGTCCGGGGTGGTGGTATCGGCGACCAGCACGTCCCCTGTGGCGAAGCCCCCCAGCTCGCGCGGGTTGACCATCACGTGCACCTTGCCGCTGGCGATCTTCTCGCCGACGGCGCGGCCGGTGACGAGGACGGGCCCGGTCCCGGTCAGGGCGTAGGTCTGGAAGCCGCCCGCGGCGCGGCGCGACGCCACTGTCTCCGGCCGCGCCTGCACGATGTAGAGCCGGTCATCCACGCCGTCCTTCACCCATTCGATGTCCATCGGCTCGGGGTGGCCGGCGCGCGCGGAGTAGTGGTCCTCGATCTTCATCGCGTGGTCGGCGAGGGTCAGCACGTCGGCGTCGGCGATGCAGAAGCGCGCCCGCTCGGTCTCATCCGTCGGCTCGTTGCGCGTGCCGCCGCCGGCTTCGTGCGCCGCGTAGACCATCCGCAGTTGCTTGCGGCCCAGAGTATGCGACAGGACGACCCGGTGACCCTGGCGGAAGGTTGGCTTGTGGACATAGAACTCGTCGGGGTCGACGGCGCCCTGCACCACGTTCTCGCCCAGACCATAGGCACCGGTGATGAACACCACGTCGCGGAAGCCGGACTCGGTGTCCAGGGTAAAGGTTACGCCGCTGGCGCCCATATCGGCGCGCACCATGCGCATGACCGCCACCGACAATGCCACCTTGAAATGATCGAAGCCGTTGTTCAGCCGATAGATGATGGCCCGATCGGTGAAGATCGAGGCGAAGCAATTTCGGCAGGCCTCGACCACGGCCTCTTCTCCGCGAACATTGAGGTAGCTTTCGTGCTGGCCGGCGAAGCTGGCGGTGGGCAGATCCTCGGCGGTGGCGGAGCTGCGCACGGCGACCGCCACATCGCGGCCGGCTTCTTGCTCCAGCGCGCGGTACGCCGCGATGATTTGCGCGCGCAACGCCGCGCCGCCGGTCGCGGCATGGACGACGTCTCGCGCGGCCTTCGCCCGTTCGGCGAGCTGCGCCATGTTGTCCTTGTCGAGATCGTCCAGCAGCCGGTGCAACGCCTCGCCGGCCCCTGCCTCCGCCAGCGCGTCGCGGTAGGCGGTGGCGGTGAGCGCGAACCCGTTCGGCACGAGCACGCCCGAACCGGACAGCGCGCCATACAGCTCGCCCAGCGAAGCGGTCTTGCCGCCGACCAGGCCGACATCCTCAAGCCGGATGTCCTTGAACCAACGAACGTCGCTCCGCGATGTCATGAGTGGTACTCCTGCTGCTGGGTCCCCTTCGCCGGATGGGGATCATGTCGATACCCGTCGGGGCGGTCCGGCGGGTTGGTTCAACGAGTTTTTCGGCGCCTGGGGCGATCGGAACCTCGCCAGGATGTCCCCCATCGTGGCGGCGGCACTTCCTTCCCCGCACCGTAAACCCCTCACTGCCCTCAACCGCCGGACCACCCGGATGGTTCATGAATGCGCGTCAGACCGGCTGGACCTGGAGGCCGGCCGAAAACCGAACAAGCCCGATCGGTCCTGTTCATCGTGACCTCGTTGATCGGATCGCCGTGTCCTCACTCAGGGGACAATCGCAGTCGCCGGGCGGGTCGTCGGCCTCGAAGCCGAGCACCAGTTCGTCATATAATTTCAGGTACTGGCGCGCCGCCGTGTCCCAACTGAAGTCGCGATCCAGCGCGGTGCGCACCATGCGTTGCCAGGTGTGCTGGCGCGCGAACCACGCGCATGCGCGATCGAGGCCGGCCAGCAATCCCTCGGCGGTCTCCTCGGCGAAACCGAAGCCGGTCGCGCCGGCTCGTGGTATCGGCGCGTCGCCCGCGTCCACCACGCTGTCGGCCAGCCCGCCAACCAGCCGTGCCACCGGAAGCGCACCGTAATGCATCGAATAGAGCGCGGTCAGGCCGCAAGGCTCGAACCGCGAGGGGATCAGCGAGATATCGGCGGCGGCGGTCAGACGGTGCGCCATATCCTCCCGGTAACCAACGCGCGTGACAACATTCGGGAACCGGCCGGAAGCGGCGGTGAAGCCGTGCTCGAGGTCCGCGTCGCCTTCACCATGCAGAGCGAACTGGATGCCGCGGCCGGCCAGCGCGGGCAGAAGCTCCAGCACCACGCCGGCCATCTTCTGATGCGTCAGTCGATTGATGAAACAGACCAGCGGTACATCCGGAGCTGGCTCCAGGCCCAGTTCGCGTTGCATGGCGGCCTTGCAGGCGTGCTTGCCGCTGAGGTCCTGAGCTGAATAGTGGTGCGGCAGCCAGGGGTCGGTCGCCGGATTCCAGACATCGCGATCGACGCCGTTCAGGATTCCGGCCAGATCGTTCGCACGGGTCCGCAATACGCCGTCGAACCCGGCGCCGTGCTCGGGGCGGAGGATTTCTTTGGCGTAGGTCGGGCTGACAGTGGTCAGCCGGTCAGCGGTGACGATGCCGGCCTTGAGGAAGGAGAACTGACCGTAGAACTCGGCCATGCCGGCATTGAACAGCGCCTCGGGCAGGCCCACCCCGGCGGCGTCATGCATTGGGAAATTGCCTTGGAAGGCGAGGTTGTGGATGGTCAGGACGGTTGGCGGGTGCGTGGAGCCGCGCGACGCCAACAGGGCCGGTACGAGGGCGGTGTGCCAGTCATGCACATGCACCAAATCCGGTACCCAGCCCTCGGCGTCGCCGTGCGCCGCGAGCGCCGCCGCCGCGTGGCAAAACGCGGCGTAACGGCGCAGATTATCAGGCCAGTCTCGCCGGTTCTCATCCTGGTAGAGACCGCCTGGCCGGCGGAACAAATCGGGTTGATCGAACAAATAAATCGGCAGGCGGCTGTCCGGCACACGGCCGAGAAGGATCCTGCCCGCGTCCGTTGACCGCGACACGTCCCTCGCGTTCTCGACGCCTTCCAGCGCGGTTGGATAAGCCGGCAGCATAATTCGGACATCAATGCCCGCACGCGCCAGCGCCCTGGGCAGGGCCGCGCAAACGTCCGCTAGGCCCCCGGTTTTCGCGAGGGGGTAGATCTCGGCACAAGCGAACAGAAGGCGTGGCTTTCTGTCGGTCAGCATGTCATGCTTCCCTGTTTTTCAGGGCTTACGCGGTATTATTGCCCGTGTGTTGGCTCAGTACCGCGAGCGCGAGCGAATGTAATTGACCTGAATCAATGTATTTTTTGGTGTTGGCATCTAATTGTTTTTCAGCAAATCGATAAATTTCACTGACTTCCCGATGATAAGACTTTCAAAGGAGGCACGGTGACCGGGGCACGCGACGAAGAGACGGCGGGGCATGAGCCTGATCCAAGGTGGTCTCTTGTCCGCGTCGGCTTACAACTGGCTTTGGCATCCGGCACGGGACGGGCAGACCATGCTCCTCAAGCGCGGGAGACGAGCCGAACATGACGTCTGAACAATTGGCCGAGGAAGCGCCGCACACGGCGATCCCCCCCGTGACGGCCCCCGGCGAGGCCTCCGGCCTGACCGCGGCGGAGGCGACACGCCGCCTGGCCCAATACGGCGAGAACGCGCTCAAGGAAACTCAGGTCAGCACTCTGGCCAGGCTATTTACCTACTTCTGGGGACCGATCCCCTGGATGATTGAAGCGGCGGCCGTGCTGTCGGCCGCCGTCCAACACTGGGCTGACTTCGCGATCATCGCCGTCATGCTGTTACTCAACGCTGGCGTCGGCTTCTGGCAGGAATTCAAGGCCGATAGCGCGATCGCCGCGCTGAAGCAGCGTCTGGCTTTGCGGGCCCGCGTCCTGCGCGACGGGCGCTGGCAAGAGATCCCGGCGCGCGAACTGGTGCCGGGCGATGTGGTCCTGATCCGCATCGGCAATATCGTCCCCGCCGACGTGTGCCTGATCGAGGGCGATTATCTGAGCGTCGATCAGTCCGCGCTGACCGGTGAATCGTTGCCGATCGACAAGAAAGCCGGTGAAACCGCGTATTCGGGTTCGATCGCCAGGCTTGGCGAAATGAAGGCCATGGTCACCGCGACCGGCATGAACACCTATCTGGGTGGAACCGCGCGTCTGGTGCAAACCGCCGGAACCGTCTCGCATTTTCAGCGCGCGGTGCTGCGCATCGGCAACTTCTTGATTCTGTGTACGATCGGCCTGGTGGCGATGATTCTGACCGTCGCCCTGTTCCGCGGTGACCCGCTGGTGGACACCCTGCTGTTCGCGCTGATCCTCACCGTGGCGGCGATCCCGGTGGCGCTGCCCGCCGTGCTTTCAGTCACCATGGCGGTCGGCGCCGAACGTCTTGCGCGATTGAAAGCGATCTTGTCTCGCCTGGTCGCGATCGAGGAACTCGCCGGCATCGACGTGCTGTGCGCCGACAAAACCGGCACGCTAACGCAGAACAAATTGACTCTGGGCGAGCCGGTGGTGATCGACGCGGCCAACGCCGATGAGCTGCTACTTGCCGCGGCGCTCGCCTCACGGCGCGAGGGCGCCGACGCGATCGACCAGGCGATCTTCGATGGTCTGGGGTCGAGCGACCGTTTGGCCGGTTATGCGGTGACCGCGTTCCAGCCGTTCGACCCGGTCAGCAAGCGCAGCGAGGCCACGCTCCGGCATGATGGCGCGCTGATCCATGTCGCGAAGGGTGCACCTCAGGTTATCCTGGCCATGGCGAAGCGCGACGAGGCGCTGGAGCGACGGGTCCATGCCGCGATCGACGCGCTTGCCGCCAAGGGCTACCGCACGCTCGGCGTCGCGCGCCGGGACGGGGACGCGGCGGACTGGCGATTCCTCGGTTTGCTGCCGCTATTCGATCCGCCGCGCGAGGATGCCGCTGCAACGATCGAGCGCGCGCGCGGCATGGGTGTCGACGTCAAGATGGTCACCGGCGACCATCAGGCCATCGCGCGAGAGATCGCCGGCGTGCTGCATCTCGGTCAGAATATCGTGCCCGCGGATCAGGCTTTCGGCAAGGCGGGCGAGGCACCGGACCCGGGCGCGATCGAGGCCGCCGATGGGTTCGCCCAGGTGTTTCCCGAGCATAAATATGCGATCGTGAAGGCGTTGCAGGCGCGCAACCACATTGTCGGGATGACGGGCGATGGGGTCAATGACGCGCCGGCGCTCAAGCAGGCGGATATCGGGATCGCGGTCAGCGGCGCCACCGACGCGGCGCGCGCCGCCGCCGATCTGGTGCTGACCGCACCGGGGCTTTCCGTCATCACCTCCGGCATCGAGGAAGCGCGGCGTATCTTCGAACGCATGACGAGCTATGCGATCTTCCGAATCGCTGAGACCATCCGCGTGCTGCTGTTCATGACGCTGTCGATTCTGGTCTTCAATTTCTATCCTGTCACCGCGGTCATGATCGTGCTGCTGGCGCTGTTGAATGATTTTCCGATCATGATGATCGCTTACGACAACGCGCCGGTGGCGGAAAACCCGGTGCGCTGGGATATGCCGCTGACGTTGACACTGTCCGTGCTACTTGGTGTGCTTGGCGTCATCGCGTCCTTCCTGCTGTTCTGGATCGCCGAGCATTATTTGCATCTCGGCCGCGCCGAGGTCCAATCGGTGATGTTTCTTAAGCTTCTGGTCGCGGGTCACTTGACGATTTACCTGACCCGCAATAAGGGCGCGATCTGGCAGCGGTCCTGGCCGAGTTGGAAGCTGGTCACCGCGACCGAAGCAACGCAGGTGCTCGGCACCCTCGCCGCGGCTTATGGCTGGTTCATCACCCCAATTGGCTGGCGCAACGCCGGACTGGTCTGGGCTTACGCGCTCGTCTGGTTCTTCATCAATAGCGGCTGCAAGATCGTAGCCTACAGGGTTTACGCGCATCGCGGGCCGCGACAGGCGGCGCACCTGGCGCGGGCCGAGAACTGGTTGGTGAGTCATGTTCCCGGCCATCGGTGACCCGGTGCGAGCGGACCGAGCTTTGTTGACTGACGTCGTGCAACGGATGAGGTAAATCATGAAGTGTGTTCTGGTGGCGACCGATGGATCCGAAGGCGCGGACCGAGCCGTGGACTACGCGGCAAAACTTGCGAAGGACAACGCCGCCGAGCTTATGATCGTCAATGTCATCGGCGGTTATGGTCTTCCCGACCAGGTGTTCAGGGCCTTTACCGAGGGACAACATGTCTGGCTGGACGAACTGCTCAGGTCGCTGTCGGCAGAGATGTTGACACATGCGAGGGACCGTGCACGGGTCGCCGGAGCGACCATGATCCAACTCGAATCCCGCCACGGCGAGGTCGCGCAGACGCTCATCGACATCGCCCAGCAAAAGCCGGCGGACATCATCATCGTCGGCAAACGTGGTGCTGGGCGTATCGCTGGGCTGCTGCTCGGCAGTGTGTCGCAGAAGCTTGTCAGTCTTTCGCCCGTGCCAGTTACCATCGTTCCGTGAGCGGCGGATCCGGGCCGACAGAAATTCACAATGAGCCTGAAATCGATGGCGTCCCCAGGCGCTCAGGCACCTCGGCCAGGTTTTTTGATCCGCTGGTGCGGCCACGAAGGACTCGTCAACTCTCGTTGAGGACGCCCCACGTAAAACCAGATTCGGTTGCGGCAACGCGGTGGTCGCTGCTGTGATGGCAAGCTATCAGAACGGTCCGGCCATTGGTTCCGGCGCCTCATGATTCCGGCCAACCGGCTTCGGACGAACGTACTGATATTCCCATTGCCGACCCTTGAGTTTCCGGAGATCAGGGTGTTCCATCGCCCTCAAACATGGTGGGGGTTCCAAGTTCCTTGAGGTGAAACAGACCGAATGCTCGCTCGCCATTGAAGTCGAGAACGCGGAGATCGTCGCTTTCATGTAGGTCGCGCATCACGACCCCGTAGTGCCCGCCGTATCGCGCTTCAGCCACGGCGACCGGAATCTCGTAAGCGATGAACTTCGTGATACCCTTTGCTCGCAGCTTGTCCAGCAGCGCCGGTTCTGTCAGCGACGCATAAGAGGTGATAATCACAAGCGGTCCACTTCCGGTGAACAGCAAAGCAACCTTCATGATCGATCCTCCTGACCCGACTTCTCATTGAACCCTTTCGCTTATTGCTTCGCCGACGACCTTGATCCACGTCAATTGGCGATCTCGATGCCAGGATATTATTTTCATCACAACGAACCGAAGGACGCCGGCCCGATTACCGCGCCAGGTCCTGGGCGCCGTGAGGAGGCGTTTGGGTCGGATCACAAACCGTATCGTTGGTTGAGGCGCCTGCCCGTTCAGCGCGGATACATCCGGACATTGCTCGCCACCTCGTCGGCGATGTGTTCCTTGGTAATCACACCAATGACTTTGTCGGCGCGCGGGCGGCCTTGTCCTTCCACCACGACCCCCCTCACCGCCCGGCGGCGGGACAGACGGGCGATGGCATCAAATACAACCGCGTCGGCGCGCACGATCGTGAAATTCGGTCGCGCCATGTCGCTCCGGCGTAATCCAGGCAATCACGATCCAATTCGATGCCGATCAACAGGCGACAAGGGAACAAAACAAATGAAACGCTCGGCGCTGTTGTGTTCGGTGACAACATGGTGCTGCCTGGGTCTCGTGGCGCCGGTGTTCACGGCGTCACCTCCCGCGGCGGCCGCGGTGACCGAACCGTCTCCGGGTGTCAGGCCAGAAGCCGCGATAGAAAGCGTGTCTGAGCGATATCAGCATCTTCAGTGATCAGATGCAGAAGGACGGTTACTGGGTGGGGGCATCCGTGTATGGCTATCCGCTCGATGGCTACGGCTATCCGATGGACGGATACCCGCCCGCGGCCGGGAATGTCTACCATAACGCGCGGACGGGCTATGAGGTCAGGAACTTCCTCGTATTCGCCAACATTCTGGGCCAGAATGGTCAACAACAAACGTGTGAGGCCGTGCTCGCCTCAGCCTGCGATATCTACCAACGCTACGCGGCGGACCTGCACGGCATGGGCGTGTCAATGGCTGACGGTCCGGGTTGGTGGCGGAGACAACTCGACACCGCGCTGCCGGTCACGGACAGGAGGATCGCCCTCCGATCCGACCAGTTGATCGACACAGACGCGGGCGATCCTCGAACTCAGGGGCCTGGCAGCGTCCACGACATCGTGATGAACCAAAAGACAGACAAGATCGCTTATCTGGTCATCGCCCGCGCCGGGAATTTTTGGCTTCGACACAAACGGCGTCCCGATCCCCTGGGCTGCTTTCAGGGCGACACGGAACGTAAACCTGCTCGGCCTCGACGCGACCGGCGCGAGGATGGACGCCGCCCCGAAAGTGAGCGATGACCGGTTCCCGCCCATTGGACCCTTCGATCAGGAAAGCCAGAAGATGGACGCCTATTGGAAGACGCATTTCGCGAGTGGCAAATTCGGCGGGTAATCCCAAATCTCAGTGTTTTCGATCGACGAGACACTGAAAACCAAAGAGGAGCGTTCAATGTTGTGGTCAGCATCAGGAATCAAGGGCTACGCGATCGCGGCGAGCGATGGCAAAATCGGCACGGTCAGCGACTTCTTGTTTGACGACGACAGCTGGTTGGTGCGTTGGTTGGTCGTCGATACCGGCCATTGGCTCCCCGGTCGCAAAGTATTGCTGCCGCCACTCGCCTTGGGGCACCCCGATCCGGAGAAACTCGAATTCCCTGTCAGACTGAGCATGACCCAGGTCAAGGACAGCCCGAATATCCGAACCGACAGACCCGTATCGCGGCAGATGGAGAGCGACGTTTATGATTACTACGGTTGGCGGCCCTATTGGGGCGCCGGCTTTTATATGGGCGGCTTTGGCTATCCGAACGGCGAATGGGTCGGGTCGCCGCCCCTGGGATTCAGCCGGCGCGAAGAGGAACTCGCCAGGCGCCAGCGAGATCAGGACGATCCGCATCTTCGCAGCATTCAGGCGGTTACCGGGTACCATATCCACGCCAGCGACGGCGAGATCGGTCATGTCGAGGATTTTCTGGTGGAGGATACCGATTGGAGCATCCATTATCTCGTCGTTGATACGAAGAACTGGTGGCCGGGGAAAAAGGTCCTGATCTCGCCAGCGTCAGCGCAGGACATCAATTGGACGGATGGCCTGGTCAATCTGAACGTCGATCGCCAGAAGGTCAAAAGCAGCCCGGAATACAACGAAACAATAACGATTGACCGGGATTACGAAAGGCGTTTCCATAATCACTTTGGCGACATCGATGCGCCCGGTCAGACCTGATCGAGCGCCGGAGCGGCGGCCTTTCGCGGCGCCTCATCCTCAATGCCTGAGGGGCATCGCGACCGGTGAGGGCGTGAAAAAAGGAACCTAAAATGGGTAAATCCAATTCGCTGCCAGCGCTGATCTTCGTGATCATTCTCGGAGTCGGGTTCGCCTTCGCCTGGTCGATGGCCGGCCTTTCCGATTACCGCGAGAGCGTGACAATCGCGGTTGTTTCCGCCGTCATCGCCTACATTGTCGCCTACTCCATCAAGGTCGCGGATCAGTGGGAGCGGGTCGTGGTATTGCGGCTCGGCCGCTTCCGCGCTCTTGAAGGCCCAGGGCTGTTTTTCATCATTCCGATCATCGAGACCGTTCCTTATTGGATCGACGTTCGGGTGATCACCAGCGCGTTCAAGGCGGAAAAGACCCTGACCAAGGATACGGTTCCGGTCGATGTCGACGCCGTACTGTTTTGGAAGGTTATCGACCCAAAGAAAGCGGCGCTTGACGTCGCCGATTATGTCAGTGCCATCAATTGGGCTTCGCAGACCGCGCTGCGCGATGTCATCGGCAAGACCATGCTTTCGGAAATGCTGGAGGGCCGGGACAAGATCAGCGGCGAGTTGCAAAAGATCATCGATGTGCGGACGGAGCCCTGGGGCATCAATGTCATTTCGGTGGAGGTCAAGGATGTGCTGATCCCCTCGGCCCTGGAGGACGCGATGTCGATGCAGGCGCAGGCGGAACGCGAACGTCAGGCGCGAGTCATCCTCGGCGATTCCGAGCGCCAGGTCGCCGAGAAATTCGGCGAGGCGGCGAAAACGTATATCGATAATCCAATCGCGTTGCATTTGCGGGCGATGAACATGCTTTATGAGGGATTGAAGAGCAACAACACCACGATCGTGATCGTGCCAAGTTCGGCGGTCGAAACAATGCAGCTCGGCGGTTTGGCAGGGGTCACGGCGCTGACCACGTCGTTGAGTCAGAAACCAGCACCGAACCCCGCGCCACCGCCTGGCCCATGGTCGAGCCCCCCAGCCTCGTGAGGATCGCGCAGACGGCGATGATCTCCAGCAGTGGCCTGAAATTCGCCCGGAGGTTTCGATGACGAGATTTGGTTTGGTAAGCCTACGGCCACGACGTTGGTATTTGGGGCCTGAACCGCACGGGTGATCCAAAAGGAGGACATGCGCGGCGCGCCGTACCTGCAACTCAGCAACGCCGGTCCTTTGACCTACGTCAGGCTGCCGGCTGGCAAGTACCGGATCAACGCGCGCTTCCATGGCAAGTCCGAAACCCATGAGGTGACGTTGGACCGCGATACCTGCCGGGATGTATACTTTCGCTGGAAGACTACCGGACAGAGACGCGCCACGGGCGACGGATCCGCGGCAGCGTCTCGTTCCCTGAACATCACGGAGTGAATGAAGTGGCGGGAATTGAACAGATTGAACTGGAGGGACATCGCAAGGGAATCATCGGCGATATGAAAAAGCTGGTCGAAAAATATCGTGCGATATTCGATTGGGATGTGCCGGACATTGATCAAAATGTCGCCGATAAACTCATCCTGGTCGAAATACGCAAGGCGTTGGATGACATTGAGAAGCAACTGTTGGACCAGGAGATCGCGTGAGGCAGCCAGGATTGCTGGCTTATCGGTGCTCGATGCTGCTTTGCTCTCCACTCGCTCCGCACCTCGTCCGCGTGCCGCTGGCCCTGACGGTGATCCTTGCGCCAGGCGGACCGACCGGCACGCAATTGGCGGCGCGAGCGGACGAAATGCCAAGTTACGCCCGGAGGCTCTCAGCAGTGCATCGAGCAGGTATTCCGGCCACGCCGCCGCGCCATCGTCGGCAACCGCCGAACCGGTTCGACAACGCGGGAAATTCCACGCCAGACGGGCTCACCGCGGCTGCCGCCTTTGACATTGGCTCATTTGCGTTCCGCATGGATGTTTGGCTTCGCGGGCAACCGGCGAGACGGAATGTCTCGCCGCCAACCCGACTTCCCATCGATTCAACCGGGAGACGCCGCGGCACCGCGGATCAATCTCGCGAGAACCAGCTTAAACCGATGCGTGGGAAGAGTGACTGGCGAAAATTCTCCGGATTGACCCGTGAGATCTTCGTCCCTTCGATGCTGATTCCGGCCATCAGTCCTTGCTGATCGAAAATGAAGGCGTAAGCGTCATCTTGCAGCGTCGAGGTGGACAGGTTCTTGGCGATGTCCTCATTGACAATGACGACCGTCGGCCCAGTACCGATCTTCAGGCCATGTGACTCGTGGATATAGTTGATCGCGCGATCGCTCATCAGAAACACGACGTAGGCATAGGATTGGGCACCCGCCTGCAGACCCCACGAGCCGGTGAAGGAGTTATAGTAGCCGTCGATCTTCGATCCCTGTTTCAGCACGCATTCGCCATAGACGCCACCAAATACGAAGCCGGCCTTAACGATGTTCGGAAGAATAAGCACGGGTCTGGCTGATTTCCCGATAGCAGCCGCGGTGGGATTGGTTCTGCACGACATTTGCAGTGCTTGATCGGCGTCCCGGTTGAGCTCTTCAACTGACGCGGCCGTCGCATGTGCGCGGCCAGGCATCGTCACGGGTGTGATGGCGGCCGCGGCGAGCGCGGTTGCGAGGAAAAGGCTTCGGGACTTCATCATTGTTTTGGTCCTGTTTCGAGAGCCGCAGAAGTCGCGTCACGCCGGGGCAATGTCGAGACACCAGTGCGTGCAGCCGCGCTTTGCCTGACCAGGTATTAGCCCCTAAGTCGGGTTTGGTTGGAGGCGGTGAGTGCTGTTGCGTAAGTCAAGGACTTCGCAGCAGGGGGGGCGCGCGGCCTCGATCACGGGCGCGAAGATGCTCTTTCGGGCGAAGCCGATTTTACCGAACCATCCGCCGCCCGGATCGGCTCGAACATCCCGCGCGCCGGGCTGGATGGCACGGGGCGGACTGTCCGGAAGGTCGGCGAACAACTCCGGGCATCGGCCAAACAGTGCGCCGGTGCCGCACATGCAGCGGTGTCCGTCGCGGTTCACCCTTGCAAGGTTCGCCGCCTCTGCCACTGTGCCCCGCGCTGTGCTCATGGATGCTTCAGAAATCTCAGGTAGAACGCCGTGAACACCAAGACGATTCCTATATTCACGATCAGCCGTTCCCAGAACCGGTTCCTGAAGAACAGGAAATCCACACCGACCACGACGGCTACCAACAGCACTATATAAAGTACGACCGTTGCCTGTCTCGTCATTTCATTCACCAAATCGGAATTTCTTTTTTTGGCTCTCGGCCTACCGGAAGTATATGGTTATAGAACGAACTTCCGCTTTGGGTCGAAACGCGACGGTCGTGACAATCGGTCGTCACCGGTCACACGCCGCCGACGTGCAGCCACTCACTGAAAAGGCGAGGCTTTTCCGCTGTGGAAATCCGCTGCAAAGTGTGGCCTCGCACGTTGCCGGTCAGACGGCCGCCGGGCCCGCCAAGGTGTCCCGCGAGACCGCGAGCGCAGCCTAGACGACCGGACCGGACCGCTGCAGGCGACCCAACACGGGCATACGCCGGTCCATCGCACGCTCCCGGAAGCGGACGTCCGGCGCCACTTGGCTCAGGCAGTTTCGCGCCCTTTCCAGGCCAGGAACCCGTCATTATGGAAGTGATGTCCCATGCCCCGGCTGTGGCAAGCTCAGGTGCAGAAAGTCCGCAACGTGAATCAGCCGCAGTATCGGCCGGACGATAGTCGGGACGGGGAGCAATTGCTCGTCATGCTTGATATGTGAAACCACGACCCGCATGCGGCGACCGTGGGTAATCAGGTCGCAGACGCCCGCAGTAACCACGTTTCTTACCCAGTCAGCATCCGCGCCGTAGGTCAACGCGACCACGTAGCCGTCGCTGCGGCGGAACAAATTGACGGGCGTTTCGTAGATGCGACCGCTCCGCCGACCATGGTGAACGATGACTCCGAATCCCGGAAGGTGGCGGGAAAGCGGTCGTGTCAGGTGATTTAGTACCTGACGGTTGAAGCGTGCCATTCGCCTGCCGAGCAACGGTTCGCCTCCCGATACATCGCGCGTGAAGGTTAGAATGGCATCATCTTAGCCGCTCGGCTCGGGCGTTGTCATTTCCGTGGAAGTCCGGGCGGCAGGGGCGGCATAAGGCGGCCTGACAGCAAGCCCCACGGAGAGGCAAAGCGCGCGGCCTCGGGCAAGGTCCTGCCTGAACACGCCCATCGCAGGGAGACCCACAGCCGGCCACCCATCTGTTGGTCCAAATCTGGCACTTGGTACCTGCTGACTACAGCTGGAGTGCGCCAGACCCGGCCGGAAGCGGGATGGCAGGTTTGGGGTGAGCCGGGCCGAATACCTCCCTTTCGTTTCGCCTCAACCGTTCGACAGGTATCGACCCAAGTCAGGCGTTCGGGGGTTGGGCGGCCGCGCCAGATAGCGGACATCCGGAGGCGCTCGTCGTGGCTGTTGAGTGCCCTACGCGGACATCGGTTGGTTCAGGAACGACAACCAACGGTCGCCCCAGTCGATAAAGCAACACGCCGAATGTAAGCTCCCCCAACGCCAGTGCCCTACCACACCCGAGGAAGAAGACGATATCGCACCCTTTGCATATACTCGTCATACCCTGGCAAACTTTTACGGAGAAAAACTTCCTCATCGAGAATGCGCCAAACGACTATCGGGAAGAACGGTACGACGCGGAGGATGCTCCACCACGAACCGGGTGCGAGCGGCGTCGCCGCGACCAAGAGCAATGCGCCCGAATACATCGGGTGCCGGACGTACGCATATGGGCCCGTCGATACGACGGGCTGTCCCTCCTCCACCTGAATGGTGGAAGCGGCATAGCTATTCGATTTCATCACCACGAAGAACAACAGGAATGCTAGGGCGTGTCGTCAATTAGCGCCGGCAGCGCCGGGGGCGATGAGTCTCAGCGGCGGTGAGTCTCGTTTGCAACATCCGGTGAAATTCGTTCCGACCGACAAAACAGACGATTCCGGCGCGGCGGTTTCTTCGATTCGTAGGCGGTCAGCCTCACAGGAGCTGACTGATGCGCCGCTACGGACTGCGCGACGACCAATGGGACCGGATCAAGGACCTGCTACCGGGCCGGCCTGGCTCGGTTGGGGTCACCGCGGCCGATAACCGCCTGTTCGTGGAGGCGGTGCTGTACCGCTACCGCGCCGGCATCCCGTGGGCAGACCTGCCGGAACGCTTCGGTGCCAGCAAGAACGTCCATCGCCGCTTCAGTCGCTGGGCGAAATCCGGCGTCTGGAAAAGGGTCTTTCAACATCTGGCCGCGGATGCGGACAACGAATACGCTATGATCGACAGCACTTCGTGCGCGCCCATCAGCATAGTGCCGGCGCCAAAAAAAAGCCGGTGAGGACCAGGCGATCGGGCGTTCGCGCGGCGGATTGAGTACCAAAATCCATACGCTGGTCGATGCACTCGGAAACCCGGTTGGTTTCCACCTGACCGGCGGCGAGGCTCACGATCTCGTGGGCGCGGATGAACTCCTGCCAGACATGGAGGCCAATACGTTGATCGCCGATAAGGCTTTCGACGCCGACGAACGGGTCATCGGGCCGTTGGCCGTCGCCGGAAAAACCGCGTTGATCCCGCCGAAGGCCAATCGCAAGCAGCCCCGGAAATTCGATCGTCACCTGTACGTGGCGCGCCATCTGATCGAGAACTTCTTCGCCAGACTCAAGCAGTTTCGAGCGATCGCCACACGTTATGACAAGACCGCACGGAACTTCCTCGCCGCAGTCCACCTGGTCGCCAGCGTCATCTGGCTTAATTGACGACACGCCCTAGTACGATCATTGCGTTGGCGATAACTGACACGACAGGCGCAACCGGCGACCAACCGTGGCGATGGTCAAACGCGGGAAGCATCACGAACCCTACAAACCCAAGCATGAAAGGCGTGGAGATAAGTTTCTGACCCGGTCGCTGTTCCGCCATGGGTCCAATGTTCATGCGGCGCTCGACGAGCTTTCGGTCGTGCATGAGGAAATAAATACCCAACGCCTGGGCGGACACCTCAAACACGGCTGCGAAAACCCACGCCTGCCAATAGTTGAGCGTGCCTGCGGGAATGAACATGCATGCGAGCAAAATTGCGAGCGTTATCAGGTTGGCGAGTACGCCCCGGACGTAAAAATTTGACATGGATGTCTACCCCGCCGCCAGCTTACACCTGAATCGGCTTTTGAGCGGAATGACCGATATCCCGGTGCCTGATCCGAAACCGGACGGTCTCAGACCCACCCACAGCGGACTCTCGATTTCTATAACTCAAGACATCCGCATAGAGCACGGCCCGTTGAGCCGGCTGCGCGTTTCCGTTCCAAAAATCTGATGCGAGAAGCACCCGCCGAGGGAGGCCCCCCGCTCGGGATTTATTCTTGATAGCGTATTTTCTTCTGTCGGCTGGTGCCGGAAACGAGGGGGAAAACCCTGGAGCAGATCGAAGCGCACTGGCGGTCCGGGAAAACTCCACGACAACTATGAAGGCAAGAGGCCGAATCGCAGTTGCACATGTTTACCAAAGTGGCACACGAGCTGCTGTGCAACGCACAGCGTCAGATCATTGTTCTCGGGCAATTTAACAATGTGAAAAGGCTGGCCTCGTTTCTCCTCGATTGCCGACAGCACCTTGACCTCTTTGAGTCACAGACTCGTCGGCTGCTTCTGCCCATGAGTCGCTTCGATATCGCCGACTATCTGGGAACCTTGCCCGAGTCCATCGCACGCGCTTTCGCCACGCTCGAACGCGGCGGCTTTCTGCGCCGAACCTCTCCCCGTTCAGTCGTGCTTGCGGATCCCGACCGACTGCCGCGCTTTGTCCGCGGATTTCCACAAGGGTAACCGGACCGGTGTTGGTGTTGCGGACGCCAGCCTGGGCCGTATGCGACTATCGGCGGGCGGTGTCGCACGAAATCAACGATAAATATGGGAACGGGGACGGCGGGTATCGTGATCCGGATGGCTGTCCCGTGTTCGGGAGAGCCATTTCGCGGCCAGGGACATTGATGCGAGCCGTTTCCGACAACTGATCTAAGTCAATGACCCATGGTGAGTGCGCCCGATATTATCCTTTGGGTTTCACGTTCGGCTTCCAATCAATCGCACTGATTGGGACCCGTTTGAGCGTTCCTTTTACCTGGCTACGAACATATCGGGCGAAAGGAAATCACATGCGTAACCTTGTCCAACCGCCACCCTCGTTACATTGCGACCTCTGCCAGGGCGAGCTACAGCTCAAACGGATTGACCCAGACGGACCATTCCTTGAATGGGATTGTGAGATATTCGTCTGCATGAAGTGCGGCCATGGGCACTCATATAGGGTAAGCCATGACCGTTACGCGGCCCACTCCAGGAGCGATAAGCCGCCTGCCAAAGTCGGATAATCACCCGGGCAAGTAGCAATCATATGCCGTACTTTCGATCGGCGGCTTCCTGGGCATGGGCACTCACATGGTCGTTGTTCCTTACGACGCGCTGAAGTCCGCCGACAAAAAGGTGACCCTGCCGGGCGGCGGCAAAGACGGCCTCAAAATGCTGTCAGAGTTCAAGTACGCTACCGAGTGATCCGCACAGGATCTACAGAGGTAGTATATCGCCCGGCAGAAGAATGTCCAGCAACCCGAGGATAACCAACACCGCCCCGCCGATCATCAACCCCTTTTCAGCGGACCCACCGATGTGAACCTCCATCGATTACATGCGTTAGCTGCCGCGCTTTAATTTATGCCAATGGTCATGAGCGAAACTGTGTAGGGGGAATTCCCGAAATCAGTCAGCGATAATACCCAACGTCTCCAAGTGGCATCGATGAGCGAGTACAAATTAGTCGCACTCTGGCCTCTTCGCCAGCTTCAGGAGCCATTGGCCCACCACGTCGCACGGAATCGCGCACATCACTAAGAAATCTGCCATGGATTCCTCACGAAAGCGCACGTCATCCATCTCATCTGGCACGATACAGCTTCGATCTGACTCCGGTTTCACCTGTGCTCTGCTCCTAATTCTCTAAGGCTGTAACTTCAATGACATCGTCCCGCTGCCGCATGGTGTCGGCCTCGTGCTTCGATATCTCGTCGAGTAAGCGCCAGATCAACGCGGGCTGCATCGGTACGTTCGGGTCGTTCAGCAGGCGGTCCAGCTCATCAAGCTTCTGAGCATAGTGGACATCCTTCATGCCTTGCATCCCCCGTAGCTACCGTCGTCGTCGTATGTCACGCCTCGCGTCTCCTGGCGGCCGCTGCCGCTGCCGCTCCCCGACGGACAGCGGTACGACCTAGTCGGCGGCGAGCGCGAAACGCGCCAAAGGTTGAACGGCAGACCCGTCAACGCCATCCCAGGCGGCGGCGATCGCCAACCGAGCCAATGCGGGAATCGACTTCGAGCCGGTCTTATGCATGATCGAAGCACGGTGATTCTCGACGGTGCGTTGGCTGATGCCGAGCTCCCAGGCGATAATTTTACTGGGTCGGCCGGCCAGGACCAGTTCCAGGACCTCTTGCTCTCGGGGAGTCAGCGTCGCGACACGGGACGCAGCGGTTTCTCGTGCGGCATACTGTGCGTGCACGACTGACCCCGATTGTCGCGTCAGCTGGGCGTGCTGACGACGCAGCGCCTGAACTTTCGCGAGTGCCTCTCGCAATTCAGATTCCCGCGTTGCCAGTGCGCGGTCGTTGCTCGCTGCCTCCGGCTTCCGCCTCTGTTCAAACCTTACGACATTCGACGGCGTCGCCGGGTTTCGTGCTGGGTTGCCGCTGATCATATCGTCAGCCTTTCCTGGTCTGAGCCATCCGTGACAGCGGAAACTTTCCAGAGCTGCTGCCGCCCGACATTGATCTGCGTCAACTAAGTCTGATATCATACATATTGATCGCTTCCGCTTTGGCATCGAGAACGCTGCCCGGTGCAGGCCGCACCCTCCCACCAACATGAGCGCTTCCCGGTGGTCAGGCGGCAACTCGGCCAGCGCCGCGCGGAAATCAAGGCAGTCCGTATGACCTTCCAGCACGAGATCGCAGTTCCGTTCGGATGCGAACTGTCCATCCGTATCTGGGTCCCCTGTTTCGGTTTCTGAATTTCCGTGTAGAATTCATCGCGGAAAATCGTATAACGCCAAGCGGCGAGATTTGATCCTGGCTCAAACGACCCGCCGTTCTCCCGGGCTCGTATCAGCGTTTTCTGGACCAGGTCGTCCGCCCTGACGATACGACCACAAAATATCGTGGCGAAAGCGCGTAGATTTGGGATAGCCGCCAGGAACTCTACCCGAAGTTCTGCCGGAGCGATCATGGCGCTTCCTCCCGCTTGTGTTCTGGACCGGTACGGTGCTGTGTGCGCACCGCTGCATCCTGGAGGGTGGCGTCGCGCAAAGCGGACACCCGCAGGCGCCGGAGAACATCAACAGCGCGCGCGAGTTCAGCGAGTGCCCTCTCAGTCGCCGCTTCCGCTTTCACCAGATCGCCTGGAAGGCCTCGATTTAACAGGCGTTTCCCCGTGTGTAGGTAGGCCTCGAGTGCTGTCATCGGTTCGGTCATTTCATGTGCCAGCCGCGCCACGGTCTGGTGCAATGCGATCAGGCGCTCGCGGTGCGAGAGTCCGTCGTCATGCACGACCTCCAGGAGTCCGTAAGGATGACCGAGCGTGTCGTGAACAGCAAAGCGGGAAACCGGAAGCCGAAGGATCAAACCATCCCTATGAAGCCACGCGACATCATGCGAGACGACCGGGGCTCCCACTCTTGCTTCCTCGTACAACGCATGTGTGTCCGCCCACGCATCGGGGAATGTTAGCATCGATCGGGGACAGCCAATCGCCTCTCGCGCGTGGTACCCCAGGAGTCTCCGCGCTCCATCGTTCCAGGTGACGACGATGCCGTCGATCGTCGTGCCAATGACGGCCTCGTCCATAAGAGCAAGGGCGGCCCGCAGCCAGGGCTCGTCAGAGTTCGGCGGCGCATGGGGAATGGTCGTCATGGGATCACCTCGCGAACCTTGCGGAAGCCAAGCCAGTGTCGTCCGCCATTGGCCTCGCCATGGCTTTTTTATGGATCGACAGCATGGCCCCATTGGCTCCTGGGTTACGCGAGGGGCCTTTCACGCGGGCGATTGCGGTAGATCAACGCGGTCGCTGTTATTTTGACCTAGGCAAAAAGCCACGATAGCGCGGCTGGTGCTCTGACAAATGTCAGATTTCCGTGCCGTCTACCCGCCTGTGCCTCGAATTCTCGACGGCACGATTCTGAGGTCTCGTCGGAGCTGATCAATGACGCGGAGTCCCACTTCCCGAGGAGAGGTAACAGGGCGACGCCCCAAGATTATCGCACGGGAGTTTCTTACGACCGGGGGACAACGGCCCAAACTGGACAATCTGCTCACGTCGGCGGAGCAAGCCAGGCTGGCAACGATTGCGACACTTCTCGAGTATCAGACCGGTGGCGTCGCCATTTTTTCTGAGGGCGAGGACGCTCATTTCCTCTACCTGGTTGACAGTGGTATCGTGCGGATCAGCCGGCATCTGCCAAACGGCGACCGCCCGGTCCTTGGCTTCATGTGGCCTGGAGACCTGCTTGGGATCGCGGAGGATGGGCGCTACATCAATTCCGCGGAGTCTCTGACCACGGCAGCTATCTTTCGGTTTCCTCTGGAGCGGCTGCGGCACCTGCTCCTGAGCGAACCCCTGCTCCAGTTGCACATGCTCACCAAAGTCGTACACGAGCTACGCAAAGCACAGCGTCAGATCATTGTTCTCGGGCAATTTAACAATGTGAAAAGGCTGGCCTCGTTTCTTCTCGATTGCCGACAGCACGTGGAACTCTTTGAATCACTGACTGGTCGGCTGATTCTGCCCATGAGCCGCTTCGATATCGCCGACTATCTGGGAACCTCGCCGGAGTCCGTCGCACGCGCTTTCGCCACGCTCGAACGCGGCGGCTTTCTGCGCCGAACCTCTCCCCGTACAGTCGAGCTTGCGGATCCCGATAGACTGGCGCGCTTTGTCCGCGGATTTCCACAGGGATAACCGGACAGGAATTCCTATTACAGACCCATGCCCGGGTCGTAGTCGATCATCGGCTGACGAGTGTCGCACGAAATCAACAGTGAAGATGGGGACGGGAGACGGGGACGGCGGGCACCGTGGTCCGAATGACTATCCCGCGTTCGGGAGAACCAGTGCCTGGCCGGGGACATTGACGCGAGCCGTTGCCGACAACTGATCCATGTCAATGACCCATCGTGAGCGCGCGGATTTACTCCGGCAAGCCGGGTTCAGTAACCCCGCGCTCAGAGTAAGGGCGGATGGGCCGCCCATCTGGGAAGTCTCGGACGAGTCGGATGGGGCCACCATATATCAAGAGCCTGGCTCGCAAGACCGACCCTGTGCGCGGCGAGCTTCGTAAAGTGATAGATGGGCGAAGATGATGGGGGACATGACCAATTCCGCGACAAAGCATCCAGGCATGGGTGCCATACCGGGCGTAAATGGTACAACGTTTCGCGTATGGGCACCCCATGCCGACAAGATTTACCTGGCCGGAACGTTCAACGACTGGAGCGAGACTTCCACACCTCTGTCCAGAGAGGAGAACGGTTACTGGTCGACTGATGTGCCACAGGCAAAAACCGGGGATGAATACCGATACCTCATTCACGGTCCAAAGGGTCCGCTGTCTCGCATCGACCCTTATGCCAGAAAGGTGACCAATTCAGTCGGCAATGGCGTTGTCTATGATCCCAGGGCTTTCGACTGGGGCGGTGATAATTTTCAAATGACCACCGGGAACGAACTGGTCATTTATGAGATGCATATCGGCACATTTAACGTCAGGCAGGAGGGGCATCCTGGCACGTTCGCCAGTGCGATGGAAAAATTGCCCTATCTTCGGGAACTGGGGATCAATGCCGAGGAAGTGATGCCGGTCGCGGAGTTTCCAGGCGACTTTTCCTGGGGCTACAATCCGTCGCATCCTTTTGCCATTACCGGTATTTACGGCGGACCGGATGGACTTAAGCAGTTTGTCAAGGCGGCCCATGAGCACGGTATCGCCGTCATCATGGATGTTGTTTACAACCACTTCGGTCCCTCTGATCTTGATATGTGGCAGTTTGATGGTTGGAGCGAAAATGAGAAAGGTGGTATCTACTTTTTCAATGATCGCCGATCGAACACACCTTGGGGTGAAACACGTCCGGATTACGGCCGGGGTGAAGTGCGTCAATACATTCGCGATAACGCTCTGATGTGGTTCGAAGAATACCATGCCGACGGCTTACGCCGGGACATGGTACCCTATATTCGGAATATTGAGGGTAAGGACGGGGATCCGGACACTGACATTCCCGAGGGCTGGAGCCTGATGCAGAGGGTCAATGACGAAATCACACAAAAATTCCCCGACAAAATCAGCATCGCCGAAGGGATGCACAACAACGCCTCGCTAATCAAAGAGGAGGGGGCAGGTGGCGCGGGATTCAACGCGCAATGGGACAGCGAGTTTGTAAACCCCATTCGCCAGGCCGTAGTCACCCCTGATGATAACTCCCGCGACCTGGGGGCAGTCAGTAAAGCGATTGCATATCGCTACGATTTGGATGTCTTTCGCCGGGTCATTTTTACCGAATCGCACGACGAGGTTGCCAACGGAAGGGCCCGCGTGCCGGAGGAGATCTGGCCAGGCAAGGTGGATAGCTGGTTTTCCAGGAAACGCTCTACGTTGGGCGGTGCTCTCGTGCTCACTTCGCCCGGTATCCCGATGATTTTTGAAGGGCAGGAATTGCTGGAAGATCGTTGGTTCCAGGACAAAGTCCCGATCGATTGGTCACGGGCTGAGGACGAACGTGGCATTCTCGGAATGTACCGAGATTTGATCGCCCTGCGACGCAATCTGTCGGGTGTGACGCGGGGGTTGTGCGGTCAAAATGTCCAGGTCTGTCACTTCGACGAAGGCTCCAAAGTCCTTGCTTTCCACCGCTGGGATAAATCAGGCCCAACCGATAGCGTCATCGTGGTGGTGAATATGCAAAATCAAAACCGCGACGATTATGTCATCGGTTTTCCGCGGGCCGGACTTTGGAAAACGCGATTTAATAGCGACTCGTATAACTACGGACCGAATTTCGCCAATCATTCTACGCCTGACGTGGAAGCCCAGGAAGCAGCGGCGGACGGGCTGCCGTGCTCCGGAAGAATCAGTATCGGGCCGTATACGGTCGTGGTGTTTTCGCAGGATTTAGCCGAACCGTTCCATGCCGCCGATTAGCGCGCCGGCCCGCGCGATCCTCGAGGCGCGCCACGGCGACCCGTTCGGGTATCTCGGCATGCATCAGGCGGGCGGCAGAGTGTACGTGCGTGCCTTCCTGCCATGGGCGCGGCGCCTTTTTGTGTTGCGGCGCGACAGCGGCGCGGTCGCCGGGGAACTGCCGCTTGTCCATCCGGATGGATTGTTCTCGGGCGCGGTCGCCGGCCCGCCACGTTTTCGTTACCGCCTGCGCGCCGAGACCGATCGCGATCCGGTGGAGTTCGACGACATCTATGCCTTCCCGCCAATACTTGGCGATCTCGACATCCATCTGCTCGCCGAAGGCCGCCATCTTGAGGCGTGGAAGGTGATGGGCGCACATTGCCGCGAGATCGACGGTGCGGACGGCGTCACCTTCGCGGTGTGGGCCCCGAACGCGCGCCGGGTCAGCGTGGTCGGCGATTTCAACGATTGGGACGGGCGGCGCTGCCCGATGCGGCTGCGTCAGGACGCCGGCGTGTGGGAGATCTTCGTGCCCGGCCTGGGCGAGGGACACCTCTATAAATACGAGATCGTCGGACCCGACGACGCGCTGGTGCCTCGCAAGGCCGACCCTTATGCGGCGTCGTGCGAGCGGCCGCCTGGCACGGCCTCGCGCATCGCCGCGCCGTCGCGTCACGCGTGGCGTGACAATGCCTGGCTCGAGCAACGCTGGCGTGGCAACGACCGCGGCGCGCCGATCGCGATCTATGAGGCGCATCTCGGCTCGTGGCGTCGCAAGCCCGAGGAAGGCGACCGGTTCCTCACCTGGCGCGAACTGGCGGCCGAACTGGTGCCTTATGTCGTCGAGATGGGCTTCACCCATCTGGAGGTGCTGCCGGTGACCGAGTTTCCCTTCGACGGCTCGTGGGGTTATCAACCCATTGGTCTGTTCGCGCCGACCAGCCGGTTCGGCACGCCCGACGATTTCCGCTTTTTCGTTGACGCCTGCCACGCGGCCGGCATCGGGCTGTTGCTCGACTGGGTGCCCAGCCACTTCCCCACGGATGCGCATGGGCTGGCGCGCTTCGACGGCACCGCGATCTATGAGCACGTCGATCCGCGCCAAGGCTTTCAGCCCGATTGGGACACCTACGTGTTTAATTTCGGCCGGCGCGAGGTCGCCAATTTTCTGCAGGCGAATGCACGGTACTGGATCGAGGAGTTCCACATCGACGGGCTGCGCGTCGATGCCGTGGCTTCGATGCTGTATCTCGATTACAGCCGGCCGAACGGCGAGTGGGTCCCAAATAAATTCGGCGGGCGGGAGAATCTCGAGGCGATCGACTTCCTGCGCCGCACCAACGAGCTCGTGTTCGGCCTCAATTCCGGTGCCACGACCATCGCCGAAGAGTCGACGGCCTGGCCAATGGTGTCGCGCCCGACCTATGTCGGCGGGCTCGGGTTCGGGTTCAAATGGAACATGGGGTGGATGCACGATACACTGCGCTACATGGCGAACGACCCGATCCATCGTAAGTACCACCACAATGATCTGACCTTCGGGCTGCTCTATGGGTTTTTCGAGAACTTCATCCTGCCGCTGTCGCATGACGAGGTGGTGCACGGTAAGGGTGCACTCGTCGCCAGAATGCCTGGCGACCGCTGGCAACGGTTCGCCAATCTCCGTGCCTATTACGGCTTCATGTGGACGCATCCCGGCAAGAAGCTGCTGTTCATGGGCGGCGAGTTCGCGCAGGAGCGGGAATGGAACCACGATCACTCACTCGATTGGCATCTGCTGGCGAATGGCGATCATTCCGGGGTACAGCGCACGATACGTGATCTCAATCGGCTCTACCGCGAGCTGCCGGCGCTGCACGTCCTCGACACCGATTCCGAGGGGTTCCATTGGATTGATGCCAATGATGCCGAGAACAGCGTGCTTTCCTTTCTACGCCTCGGCCGCGATCCGCACGAAATCGTGGTGGTCGTATGTAACTTCACGCCGGTGCCTCGGCATGACTACCGCATCGGCGTGCCGCGCCCTGGGCGTTACCTGGAGCGGTTCAACAGCGACGCGCGCGACTATGGCGGCAGCGGTCTCGGCAATGCCGGCGAAGTGCATGCGGAGGCGCCGCCAATGCACGGCTTTGGATGGTCGCTACGGCTGCTGTTGCCGCCGCTCGCGACGCTGATCTTCGCGTTCGATTCGGGGATCGCGTGATGGCGGCGGAGCGCGAGATCCGTTCCGGCGGTGCCATATTTAGTTAATGTGCAAAAAACCGCGCCAGTTAATTTGCACACTCACGGTAAGCCCTGTGATTTTCAACATCATCTGTCCTGGGATCTTCAGGACTAATTGACGCGGCTTGCTGTGCGGAGGAGCCAATCAGCCGATCATTGGCCACAGTGGCCGGCCGGGGCAACACGAAAATCCCGTTCCGACAGCATATTGGCTATCGCGGCATCGTAGCCGATTGCCCCGGAGGCCGTGCCGGGCGGGTAATGGAGCTGTCACACCGATCATAGAGCGGGTCGAGCACAGATCTCCTGCTGCGAGGCATTGAATACCTCGGTCCGGATCGCGCGATGGGAGTGTTCAAAACCTGTGGCTGGCTTGACCATCCGGCGGGGAATTTGGCCTCGGGGTCCCCTCATATCTGGACGGGGCTGACGTATGAAATGGACCATCCGGCTGGAGGCCAGGATGGGAAGCGGTGACGTCGGGACCGTGGAACTGGTGAACATCAGCTGCGACAAGCTGGCGACCAAGGTCACGGACATCGGGCTTACGGTCGTTGATTACGTCGTGACACGCGGAGCGCTTGTTGACCATACACTGGGACTGAATCCATTGAGTAGTTTCCGAATCTGGCACGCCGTATCCGCGGACCATATGATGCAATGTGGTTCACTTAGATGTCCGCACAGGGCCATCGTTGGCCAGATCGACGGGCCTTCGCATGAAGGGGAGATTCACGTGACATCCACTGATGCATTCGCCCTGAAAAACTCAGATACCAATGCATTCCTCTACGCCGACGTGGGCACGGAGATGAACGGTTCAGTCCTCACGATGCTCTCGGTTCTGGCGCGCCTAGGACAAGATCCCTGGGTGGAGGCTGCGAGATTGACCACATTGCCGGAGGCCGCGGCAATCGATGGCCTGGCCCAGAGCATCCGCCAGATGCCATTGGACCCGCGGGCTCTCGCCGACGCAAATGCAACCGCCTCACGGCTGCTCCTGCTTCTGCCAGCACGGGTCCAAAGTCCCGGACAAACCATTCGGGCGGCGGTTAGGGCATCGGCGGTGCCAGGCTGGGTGCCGATCGCATTGCTTTGCGCATCTCTCTTCATGGGCCTGGCGTTTAGCATGACTTCGGCTCCGGTGCCCCCCGTCGGCGCGGCCATGCCAATCGCACATGCGATCACTCACACTTCCACTATCACGCCCAGATGAAATCGATAAGGCGCGACGAACCGGATCGTCATGCCTGGAATTGTTCAGGCCAGTTGCACTTCGTCCGAAGACGCTGGGTGGCTGCCGTGGTCAAGCATCGAGCCACGCGAGGCCCCGCGCCGTGGGCAAACGGTACGGCCGCCGCCCGCCATAAATCGCCGAGCCCGCATGGCCGATCCGACCGTCAAACCGCCCAGGCAGCAACGGCGCCGACGACGACCATGGCAACCCCGCGACCAGGACGAGACTTGCGGCGGCGAACGAAAAAACCAGCTCCCGCGGAGGTGGCGGCATGAAGGGTTCGATCCTGAGCCTGAGCGCGGGCTCCTCCAGCGTGAAATTCACCCTGTTCAACGCCGCTGACGACCTCACGGCCACAGTGCGGGGCAAAATCGAGGACCTGGACTCGACTTCGCACATGACCGCGCGCGATCCGCCTGGAACGGTGCTGGCCGAAATGCGTCTGCCGCCCGGTTTCGATCTTGCCCTCCATACATTGTTGGAATTCGCCGACAATCATCCGGGCCACGACGGCCTGACAGCGGTCGGGCATCGTATCGTGCACGACGGTGCCGATCACACCGTACTCGAGTTGATCATGCCTACACTGCTGACGGCGATGAGGGCGCTGGACCCTTTGCATATGCCTGACAACCTGGCGCCGAAACAGGCTGTTGCGGCCGCACGTCCGGCACTCATGCAAGTGGCCTGCTTCAACACGGCGTTTCATCGCACGATGCCCTCGGTCGCCAAAAGGTTCGCGTTACCGCGGCGATTTCGGCCCTGGGTGTGCGCCGTTATGGTTTCTACGGCCTGTCCTACGAGTATATCGCCGGCCGTCTGGCGAACCAGTCGCCGGCCTTGGCCCACCTCGGGCATCGTCGCGCATCTTCAGTCTGCGCGCGCTGTAGGGCGGCAGGAGCATCGATATGACCGGACACGAGCAAGCCGCGATCGATACGAGCGAGGAGACGGACGTGACGCACGACGTGCCGAAGCACCAGGACCAGTCCGGCTGACGCCCAGTACAAACCACGTCTCGCGGTTCAGGATCGTCGCCGCCAGTCGTTCCACGAACGGTTAGCACAGAAACCTTTGAGGATACGATGAGCTTCCTTCTGATTGCGTTGATCGTCCTCTTCCCGTTCGGCCGGAGTGCCTACGACAGCCACCGCTTCAGTTATCGCGGTCGGGGTTACTTCGGCGGAGGATCCTTTCATGGATGTCATTGATGGCTCGCATCCGGTGAACATGGGGGCTCAGGGAACTCCCGGCGCCGCGACCGGGGAGCCAGTCGAGGAGGGCCGGCAGCCCGGTGCGGATCGGATCCGTCCCGTGCAGACCCGACCCGTCATGCTGCGCTGGCTCCTGCACGACATACCCTATATTGCGATGCTGTTGCTGGCGCTGGCCGGAGTCGTCTTACGGCTGCCGGTAATCTACTGGGTCATTTTGACCCCGGTTTTCGGCATCATCTCGATCGTTGAGGGATGGCGAAACTTCCTTACCCGGACCGAACGATTGGGGTTCGTCGTAAGAGTCGCGCTGGACTGGTGTGCGCTCCTGCTTGCCATCTATCTGCTCTACAGCAGCGGCGTACAGGGGGTAATGAATGCCAACGCGAGCTCGCTTGGTATGATGATCCTGCTGGCGCTTGGAACCTTCGTCTCCGGCATTCAGGCCAGGGTGTGGCGAATCTGCGCGATCGGCGGTGTCCTTTTCCTGGCGGTTCCTGGCCTTGGCTGGCTTGACCAGTCACCCCTGCTGTTGACAGCTGCCATGTGCGTGATCGCCGCGTTCGGTGGTGTCGCGTGGTGGGTAAGTCACCGAAGCCAACGCTCCCAGAACTGATTTACGTCAATGACGCTGTCGCGGTGAAGCGCTGTGCTTGCACCGGATCGGAGACGCCCTGATGGCATTCCTAACAGACGCAATTCAGGTTCCGCAGGCGATCTCAGTCCACGGCGCCATTGAGACCGCCGGCTCCGGACTCCAGGAACTGGCCAATTCGGCGGCCAGACTCTACGCCGCTTTACCGGATGCCGCGACCCGTTTCTTTGACGGCTTGCTCCAGCACTCAGGCATAGCGATCACGGGCGTGGCGGCTGGTGCCGCGGTTGTCCTCCTGGTGATGCTCGTGACGAAAACAGTGCATCATTCCGCGACCACTGTCGCATCCAGGAAGGCGCACGAACCCCCAACATCCGCGCCCGAGACGAAGGACGACCTGAAATCCCTGCCACTGCCGGAGGTAGAGAAAAAACTGGGATCGTCGCGGGACGGCCTCAGCCAGGCCGAGGCGGAGAAACGATTAACCCAATATGGACCAAACGAGATCGAGGAGAAAAAGACCAATGAGATCCTGAAGTTTTTCAGCTATTTTTGGGGTCCCATCCCGTGGATGATCGAAGTGGCCGTGGTCCTGTCGGCGGTCGCCCGGCATTGGCCGGATTTTGGCATCATCCTTCTTTTGCTTCTGGCCAACGCCGTGGTTGGGTTCTGGGAAGAACACCAGGCGGGCAACGCGATCGCCGCCTTGAAGGCAACGCTGGCGATCAAAGCCCGAGTGAAACGTGACGGGAAATGGCTGACCCCGCCGGCACGCGAGTTGGTGCCGGGCGACATCATCCGCGTTCGTCTGGGCGACATCGTGCCAGCGGATGCGCGTTTGCTTGAAGGCGACCCAGTGGACGTGGATCAGTCCGCGCTGACGGGGGAGTCGCTGCCCGCCTCGCGTAAATCCGGTGAGGCGATATTCTCCGGCTCGATCATTCGTCAGGGTGAAATCGGTGCTCTGGTTTATGCGACGGGTGTGAACACCTACTTCGGCAAGACCGCGGAACTGGTTCAGGGGGCGGGCACCGTCAGTCATTTCCAGCAAGCGGTGCTGAAGATCGGCAATTATTTGATCGTCCTGGCGGTGGTTCTGGTGGCGGTGATCATCGGTGTCGCGATCTATCGGGGCGATCCGATCCTCACCACGTTGCAGTTCGCTCTGGTGCTGACCGTGGCCGCGATTCCCGTGGCGATGCCGACGGTGCTGTCGGTGACGATGGCGGTTGGCGCGCGTCTGCTCGCGAAACAAAAGGCGATTGTCACACGGTTGGTGGCGATCGAGGAACTGGCCGGCGTCGACGTGCTGTGCGCGGACAAAACCGGCACCCTGACCCAGAATAAACTGACCTTGGGCGACCCGTTCGGGGTGAATGATGTCGCCGCGGAGCAGGTTGTCCTCGCCGCCGCGCTGGCGTCGCGCGCCGACAACAACGACACCATCGATCTGGCCGTTCTGGGTGGCCTGAAAGATGATCAGGCCCTTAAAGACTACAAGGTGGGACATTTCCAGCCATTCGATCCGGTGCATAAGCGGACTGAAGCCGCCGTCACCGGCCCGGACGGAAAAGCGTTCAAGGTGACGAAGGGCGCGCCGCAGGTGATCCTGGCGTTGTCGGGCAATGCCGCGCAGGTGAAGCCCGCTGTCGACAAGGCGGTCAACGAATTCGCGGCGCGCGGCTTTCGTTCACTGGGCGTGGCACGCGCCGACGGAGATGGCAAATGGCTGTTTCTTGGCGTGTTGCCGCTGTTCGATCCGCCACGGGACGACGCGAAGATAACGATCGCGAACGCGCGACAAATGGGCGTGAAGGTCAAAATGGTGACTGGCGATGCGTTGGCCATCGCCAAGGAAACCGCCGAAAAACTGGGAATGGGCACAAACATCCTCGATGCCGACACCCTGGGAAACGAGGCACATCAAAAGACGCCGGCAGTGTCCAAGGCCATCGAGGACGCTGACGGCTTTGCCCAGGTGTTCCCTGAGCACAAGTTCAACATTGTGGGGGATTTGCAAAAGCGCGGTCATATCGTCGGCATGACCGGCGACGGGGTGAATGACGCTCCGGCGCTGAAGAAGGCCGACTGCGGCATCGCCGTATCGAGTGCGACGGACGCGGCGCGCGCGGCGGCGGCGATCGTGCTGATGACACCCGGGCTGTCGGTGATCATTGACGCGATCAAGGAGAGCCGGAAGATCTTCCAGCGAATGAACAGCTACGCGATGTACCGCATCGCCGAGACGCTGCGCGTGCTGTTATTCATGACGCTATCGATCCTCGTCTTCAATTTTTATCCGTTGACGGCGGTCATGATCGTGATGCTGGCGTTGCTCAACGACGGCGCCATCCTGTCGATTGCCTATGACAATGTCATTTACAGGGACCAGCCCGAAGCCTGGAACATGCGGCTGGTGCTGGGGATATCCACGGTTCTGGGTGTCATCGGTGTCGTGTCAGCGTTTGGCCTGT
>Ga0181536_10000923_pt1 | contig 35009 bp, 27 predicted proteins | sample PEATcosm2014_Bin_41_FD_121105 | JGI IMG/M metagenome (GOLD analysis project Ga0181536, IMG submission 121105) | Peatland microbial communities from MTU Mesocosm Facility, Houghton, MI, USA - PEATcosm2014_Bin17_60_metaG | ecosystem: Environmental > Terrestrial > Soil > Wetlands > Peat | place...
CCAAGTCTGGAATCCCCTGGCCGTCACCCGTCTGCCGCAATTCCAGGTAGCCATCTACAGCTTGCTGCTGTTGGCTTCCATCCTGGCTTACGGGTTTCAGCGCACCGCTGTCTATCTGCCGCTGCCCTTATGGAGACGAAAATCCATTCGTCCTTCGGTCTTGGATCTGCTGAACCTGCTGCGCGACCAAATCTTTGCTCGTGGCATGCAGGATCAGCCCTCGTCCAGTATCGATGACTTCGCGATTCTGCTACCCGCGGACGCGAACGCATCGAAACCGCCGCTGGGATCGGAGACGCTCTGCACCGTCGCCGCTTAGACTATGACGACCGGCCTCGGTACACGCTTCTCAAATGGCCAATCTCCAGCGGCGAGCGAAGCTCGCCCACGGCGAACTTCAGTTTGCCGTCTGTCGGCGGAAGCCGACCGGGGACAGACCGGAGGTCTGTCCTACTGCACCGCCAGAGTCACTCCGGACTGCGCGCTCACGCCTCCGATGGTGACTCCGAGCGGCACGCTCGGCCCGGGCGTAACACCCTCCGGCACCTGCACGGTGATCTGCGTTAGGCCCGAGATCAGATACGGCGCGGCCCCCGCGTAGGCGATGTTTGGGCAGGGAACGCCTCCCATCGTGACAGTGACACTGTTGGCGGGCAGCATGGGATACGGCGCGGTCACCAGCACGCCATCCCCACTGGCGGGTGTGGTCGCGCCCGCGCCGGTCATGTAGATATCCACATAGCCTCCGCGTGAGACGGGATTCGTTGCGCTGTTCACGGTATAGTCGACGTTATTCAGAATCGCGCCTGCGCCGGTGCCCGTTTCGTTGACCGTGAACAGGCCCGGCGCTGCGGCGGCCACCGGCAGAGAGACCGGCGCCGAAACAGCGCCCAGATACTCCACCTGCAGCGTGGTGTTGGATTGGCCCGCCACGGTGTAGGGCGCCACCGCGTTCACTTGCCCAGCCGATGCATAGATGATCGGCGCGGGCACGCCGTCAAACAGGACGTGCACTCCCGCCAGCACATTCGCTACCTGGCCCGGACTCTGTGGCAGGACTTGTTTAACGAGTTGCAGCCCGGCGCCGGCCACAGGGCCGATCGCCGTTCCATAGAGCGTCACAATCTCTCCGGGAGCCACGGCGCCGCCAACGTTGGTGGCGGCATTCACTACGCCCGCCGCAGGCAGAATGGGTTGGGCGTTGGACAGGCGCAGCAATGCCGCGCCATAGCCCGGCAGCGTGACCTGCATCTGCGGGACGGGAGTTAGGGATTGGGGCACCGGCCCGCCCGGCAGCGGCGTGGAAGCGTCCAGCGTCACCAGCGTGGCCGAGGCAAAGTTGCCCAGCGCGGAGAGATCCAGGGCGAAGGTACGCGGCAAACCGGTGCCGTTATCGTCGTTGGATGCTTTGAGCGCGTAGTTGGACATCAGCACCACCACCGACCCGTCCGGGTTGCGCGCCGCCATGGTTTGGGTATCGAATAACAGACCGCCGCTGCCCTCCCAACCATTCGCAAAGTCAGGTACGCAGCAGCCAAAAGTGGTCGTTTGGAGAATGTCCTGTCCGGGCGGATAGGGGAACCAGTGAGAGAGGTAGTAATCCACCCAATAGCTGAGTTGCGTAGTGTAGGGCGGTCCTCCCGACGGGCTGCCAATCTCGCCGTATTGCTGGTCGCTGCCGAACCACCAGTGGTAGAGGGCTTGAGCGCCCGCTTCGCCCAGTTGCTCGAATACCAGCGAACGCCACGCGGCGAAGAAAGGACTGCTGCCGCGCGTATCGGTCACAAACGGCCGAGGGTAGTTGCAGTTGCTGAGCCCGCCAGCGATGGCGTAGTCGGCGTTCACATTGTTCTCCGTGATCCAGACGGGCACGTTGGCCAGCAAGGGGTTGGCGGCCATCTCGGCATACGTGGTCTGGATCTGGATGGCAAATTGGGGGATTCTGGAAAAGAGAACCTGGTCCCACTCGGTCTGGTCGCAGGTGGCATAAAAGTGCTCGGCCACTACGTCCACCGGGGCGTTGGCGTTGACGCCGGCTACGAAGGTGGGCAGGTAGTCCTCGGCGCCGCCTGAAAGCTCAACGGCCACGAACTTGATGGATGGGTCCGCCTGGGCCATCTGGGGCACGACCGTGTTGTAAAGCGTTACGTACTCCGCCGCCGTTACGCCGTTGATGTCCGGCTCGTTGAAAATACCCCACCAGGTGACTGGGTAAGGCGTGGGACTTTGATAGTGTGTGCCGTTGTCGGTAAATCCGCCGGTATTGTAATAGCGGACGATGTTGGCGCTCATCTGGGCGAAGGCGGGGATACTGGCGGGAAGAATCTGTCCCGTTGGGACAATGGTAGTGCTCAGGTAAGCCGGAGCCGTGCCGATCTGAAACTCGGGGCTATGGTCGCCAGTGGCCTGGATGGCGGAGAGCATGGTGTCGAGCTCCGTGAAATCCCATGTATCGGGGGCCGTGAGCGGAATGCCATCCGAAACGACCTGCACCCGCGTGTGCCATGGATCGAGGGCCGTCAACTGCGCGGGGGCGTTCGGCGCTCCACTGAAGAATTGATAGCTCCAGTCCGCAAGCTGAAACGACGTGGACATGGGTAGCTGCAGGCGGCCGTTGACGCCAACCGAGGTGTTCGTTTGATTGCCGACCTGCACATTGACCGTAGTGGATTGCGCCGCAGCGGCGGCGGCCGCCAGTAGCGCAATCGCGCACGGGCGGATTATGGAGATGGGAAACCGCATGTGTGGTTGCCTCTATGGGCGAATGTAGCAGGGTGCGCGACCGGCTGCGTGGCGCACGCTTTAGCGGGCGTGCCCTCCGGGCCGTCACCAATGTCAGATAACTTGACTCCGGTACGTGGCGCACGCTTTAGCGTGCAGGGGCGAACTTCAGTTCGCCCTGCGGGACGTTAGTCCCGCTAGATCAGTGACTTGCGCAGTGGTTCTCTGGAGGCGTGCAGCGGCGAACTTCAGTTCGCCGTCCGGGCGAGCGAAGCTCGCCTCAGCGTGGACTGAAGTCCGCACCCAGCGCGCACTCAAGTCCGCGCCTTGACAGGCCGGGAGGCCTGTCTTACTAACCCATCCAGCTTACATTTTGCGCGGTCCCGTCGAATTCCGAAGTAGTCTTAAACGGCTCCAGTTTTCCCGTAAGAGCCGCGTCCCTGGTCTTCGACAACAGAGCCGACAATTGCGCTTCCGTCAATGGCCGGAACGTGCGCGCGGCTTCCAGGGCTTGCTGGAGACGCTCCAAGTTATCGCACCCGGTGATGACCACCGCAGTGGGCAGATTCAAGGCGTAGTGCAGACACTCGATGCCGGTTGCCAGACCGTGCTGTGGCAGGTTGCCGAAAGCCATGGGCTTCATTCCCAACACGCCGACGCCTTGCGCCACCAGTTTCGGCACCACCAGCTTGGCGAAGCTGCGGAAGTGCGCGTCCAGCAGGTTCAGGGGCATCTGCGCGGCGTCGAAATGGAAGCCGTTCTGTTCGGCCACATCCAGCATGCGCAGATGCACGGCGGGGTCCTTGTGGCCGGTAAAGCCGATATATCGGATCTTGCCAGCCTTCTTGGCCTCCAACAGCGCCTCCAGCGGACCGTCATGCGCGAAGAAGCGGTCCGGATCTTCCATGCGGATGTTCTCGTGGTATTGCATCAGGTCCACGCGATCGGTTTGGAGCCGCTGGAGCGATTCGTCGATCTGGCGGGCGGTGGACTGCCTGGTGCGCCCGTCGAACTTGGTCATCAGGAAGACCTTCTGGCGGTAGCCATCGCGCAAGGCTCTGCCCATCCAGACTTCGCTCTTGCCGTCGTGATAGTCCCAGCAGTTGTCGAGGAAGGTGATGCCTTGGTCCACCGCGGTGCGGACCAGTTTGATGGCGTCCTGCTCGTCTTCCGGGACGCCCATGTGGTACCCGCCGAGGCCGATGGCGGAGACGCGCTCGCCGGTGCGGCCCAGCGTGCGATAGAGCATGCCGCCGGAACGCGTTTGCGCGGCGGCGGGAAGGGCGGAAGCCAGAGATGCGCCAATAAGCGCGCCCAGAATCTCGCGGCGTTGGGGATTGGGATCGTGCATGGGAGAAATCTTAGCACTTCGCGGGGGCGGAATTGTGCTTCAGGCCCGCGCGCTCGAAAGCTGATAGCTGAAAGCTGATTGCTGATCGCTTGCAGCGAAGTTGCGCCGTGCTATTCAGCGGCCGGAACGACCGTCGCCACGACCGGCGAAGCCACTGTCTCCGGCGCTTGCCTGGCAACCGGCGCTTTTCTGGCAACTGTCTTCGCGGCTTTCTTGGCGGCGGGCTTGGGCGTGTGCTGGGCTTTACGGAACGCTGCCCAACGCTTCTTGGTGGCGGCGATAATGCGCGCGCGCCCCTCTGCGCTCAGCACCCGCTTCTGCGGTTTGGGCGCGGCCGCCTTGGACTTCGCGGCGCTGTAAGCGGCCCACCGCTTCTTTTGAGCCAACCCGATACGCCGGCGGGCGGCGGCGCTCATGGTCCGCTTCTTTCCGCCGGATTCCGGCGCGGCCGCGGTGGCCTTCGCGGAAGCCGGCTGCGCTCCAAGCTCGCTGCGTAGCTCGGCGATGCGCTGCTCGAGACCAGCCAGCTTATGCTGCAACCCAATCAGTGCAGCGTTAAGGAATTCCGAATCTTGTTTCTGAGTTCGTGGCATTGCCTGATTATACTCCGAAGCGCGTGGTTGTCTAGAGTGCTTAACTGTTTTGGGGAAACCGCTCCCTGACGGGCGCGGCTCAATAAGCGTGACGAAATCAACGCGACTGTTACCGAATCAACGCGGCCGTTACCGAATCAACGCGGCCGTTACCGAATCAACGCGGCCGTTACCGAATCAACGCGTCCGTTACCGAGCCGCGACCGTGAGGGAGCGGTTTCCTGTCTAGAGCGATTTTCGCAGACAGTCCATTCGCAGACAGTCCAGTTGTTACAATCAAGCGATGTCTCTCGTGGTAGTGGGTTCGGTGGCGTACGACGGCGTGGAAACGCCGCATGGCAAGGTGGACCGCATGCTGGGCGGAGCCGCCACTTATATAGGATTGGCGGCCAGCTACTTTACTCCCGTCAAGATTGTGGCGGTGGTGGGCGACGATTTCGCGCGCGAAGACGTCGCGCTGCTGGCCGCCAAGGGCATCGACCTGGAAGGCCTCGAACGCGTGCCCGGCAAAACCTTTTTCTGGGAAGGCAAATACTCCCCCGACATGAACGAGCGCGAAACCTTGCGCACGGACCTCAATGTGTTCGCCGATTTCCAACCCAAGCTGCCGGCATCGTACCGCGCGGCGCCCTATCTATTGTTGGGCAATATCCAGCCGGCGCTGCAGCGCGGCGTGCGCGCGCAGATGAACGGCCTGCACCTGGCCGGCGGCGACACCATGAATTACTGGATTCGCGACTATCGCGCGGAGCTGTTGGAGACGCTACGCGATTGGGACTTCCTGCTGATCAACGACAGTGAGGCGCGCATGCTCTCCGGCGAGCACAACCTGCGGCGCGCCGCCGCCAGTATTCTGGATATGGGACCCCGCACACTGGTAGTCAAGCGCGGCGAGTATGGCGCTATCCTCTTCGCCAACGGCGGCCACTTTTTTGCGCCGGGCTACCTGCTGGAAGACGTCTTCGATCCGACCGGCGCGGGCGATTGTTTCGCGGGCGGATTCATCGGGTATCTCGCCGAGCGCGGCGTGGACCCGCGCGGCGGCGCGGTCGACATCCAGGACTGGCGGCGCGCCGTGATCTACGGCTCCGTGATGGGCAGCTTCTGCTGCGAGCAATTCGGCGTGGACCGGTTTCGCACTCTGACGCGGGAAGACGTTGAGAAAAGGTATCGCGAATTCAAAGCAGCCACCGATTTCTGAGACCGCGGCGGCGGTCGCGCTGCTGAGTCTGTGGAGCGCCGCGTGGGTCTGGTTCTTCTATCGGGGCGGCTATCTGGCGTATTACGGCGATGCGGAAGCGCATCTGAATATCGCGCGGCGCATTCTGGATTCGCGCACGCCGGGGTACGACCAAATCGGCTCGGTCTGGCTGCCGTTGCCGCACGTGCTGACGATGTTGTTCGCCCGCAACGACGCGCTGTGGCGCACGGCGCTGGCGGGATCGATCGTTTCCGGAATCGGCTTCGTGCTGGCGGGCGCGTTCCTGTTTCGCGCGGCGCGGCGGGTCTTTTTCTTCAAGGTGGACGGCAAGGCAGCTCCGATTGCCGCCATCGCCGCCACCCTGGTTTTCGCCACGAATCCCAACGTGCTGTACCTGCAGTCCACGGCCATGAACGAGCCGGTGTTCATGGCCGAGCTCATGGCTGTCTTGTATTTCACAGTCCGCTTCCGCGATACGCAGGCAGGGCAAGAATGGATGGCCGTGTGCGGCGCCGGGTTGGCCGCGCTGTGCGGCACACTGACGCGCTACGACGGCTGGTTCTTGATTCCGTTTGTGACTTTGTTTGTGCTGATCACGGCGAAGCGGCAGCGAGTGGCCAAGACGGCGCTGTTCGCAGCTATAGCGTGCATCGGACCGCTCTACTGGTTCGGACACAACTGGTGGTGCTGCTCGAATGCGCTGGATTTCTACAATGGGCCTTATTCGCCCAGGGCCATTCAGGGATCGGCATATTACCCGGGCCTCGGTAACTGGGCCAAGGCATGCCTCTACTTCCGAACCGCCGTGCGCTGGTGTGCCGGGGCGCCGCTGGTGTGGCTGGGAGCGGCAGGTCTGATCGCGTGCGCAGCGGTGCCGAAAGCCAGGTGGCCCGCGTTGCTGCTGGCGCTTCCCGGGGTGTTCTATGTGTGGAGCATGCACTCTTCCGGCGGCACGCCGATTTTCGTTCCGGATCTGTGGCCGAGCACTTACTACAACTCACGATATGGGTTGGCGCTTTTCCCCGCCCTGGCGTTTGGCGCGGCGGTGCTGGTGTCGCTGGCCCCCGTGCGCGCGCAACGTCTGGCCGCCGCCGCTGTGGTGTTGGTCGCAGCCACACCCTGGCTGATCCAACCGCGGCCGGATGCGTGGATCACTTGGAAGGAATCGCAGGTCAACTCCGAAGCGCGCCGCGCCTGGACGCGCGAGGCCGCGGCATATCTCGCGCCACGCTACCGGCGCGGATCGGGAATCATCACCACCTTCGGCGACATCACCGGCATCTTCCGGGCGGCTGGTATTCCGCTGCGCGAGACGCTGACGTGGGACAACTGGCCGCTCTGGCCGGCGGCGGTGACACGACCGGATCTGTTCCTGAAGGAGGAGTGGGCGGTGGCGATGGGTGGCGATCCGGTGCAGACGGCGCTGCTGCGCGCCGGCGTCAAGGGACCGCGGTACGAACTGGTGAAGATCGTCATGGCGCCCCACGCGCCCGTGGTGGAGATTTACCATTGCTGTATCGGGTTGACGCCGGTAGGCGCGCCAACGCCTTCGTCGCCGTGAATGGGGGGCGGCACGCGTTGGAGCCACAACAGGATGCGAATTCCGTTCACGAATTATTACGTAATTGAGAATCATAGGATTACAGCTATTCGTGCATTCACAAGTACAACTCTGTGCGGAACGGGCTTGACAGGATTCGAACCGGGCCACCGCATCCCCAGCGAGACCATACAGCCACCGTCCCGATTCTCAGGCTCACCCATTATCCAGATCCAGTCCAGGCGGCTTTGACCACGACGCCGAACCTGCTGCCAAGATGCCCACGAAGGCCCACCAAGCGCTCAGGATGGCTCCGCGAAGCATGGGCGACCATTCGCCCGCCCATCGTTTCACCCGCTCTCACCGATCCGCCGCAAGCCTAGCCACGAGCAGCCTGACGCCAGCCGCCCCACATCGAGAGCACCAAAGGGCACGGCGCTGATGCTCCCGTACAACCGTGTGCATTTTACATTGCCTGATTTTGAGCCACGCTAGTCACCAGGATATTGATACGAAATCTTGCCGCCCTTCACCGGCGCTCGCACCATTCCGCAGTCCTTACAGTATTCGAGCGGAACATACTCGACCTTATTGTCCGAGCGGACTGGCGGACGAGGATCTTTGGGGCATTCGACTGCCCACAAACCGCCGCCCCAATTGTTGTGCTCACATTCATTCGGCTTGCTCATGGTTCTCCGCACATTCCGTGGCACGCAAAGGACCAGTCCAGGGCACAGGACGCCCACTGGTTCGCTCCGAAACCCAACCGGGGCGGCTGAGGCTTGCCTTTGGTGTACGGATGCGCACATAATTGCGAGAAAAGGAGCCGCTGATGTTTCCGGCACATTTTCTCTACAGTCGTGGCGCTCTCAATCGTCTGTTGCACAGTAGCGCAGACCGAGGCGACAAAAATGGTCTATGTAGCGAAGGAGAAAGCCGTGATGTACCTAATCCCGTTCCAACACTGGCCTAAACAGGTTCGGTATGCATGGCTCGAATTTCTCGGGAATAAGTCCACGGGCGGTGCGCTGTTCGCAAAGCCATTCCAAAGCATGCACGAGAAGGCCACGTTTCGGGAATTCATACCGTATCTGGCTTGGTATTTCATCAGGCACGGCCATTCAAAATTCAAGCAGGTGATCCAGGGGAAACAATCATGATGAAACGGCGGTTTTGAATGCCCCGCAAAGGCGATTCCGACCCGATGTCAAAGCCTGTACGGTATCTCGCAGGATTCTATTTCCGCTCGTCCATAACCATGCTTTGCTAACATCCACTTAACAGTCTCACGAAGTTCATCGTCGTTTCTGAGGGTCGGGCCACACACGACCTTTCGCAGTGGCAGTAGTGGTCCTCCAGAGTCAGAGTGCCGTCGCAAGTCAACGTATGGAATGATATTATTGTGCCCTTGTCTGAATTTCATCTCCTCAAACACTGGATCATGCACAATAATACGCCACTCGTTCTCCTCTCTGAAGGCTTCATGTTTTATCTTACTGGCTAGGATGCGTGCTATTGAGAATCCGAGTGACCTAGCCGGGTCTTGCTCAATGCGTTTCGCAAGCTGTTGAAGACTGCCCCTTAAGCTGTCATCCGGCAGTCCATAAACAATTTTGAGCAAATAATTGAACTTCTGCTGGTATGTGCGCATCGAGGACCGCTCCATCACCACTTTGCGCAATTCTGATGAGTCGAATCCCAAGCAATATCCACCACCACGAAATGCATAGCTACGCCACATGCTAAGAAGGTTCGGGTCAGTACAAAAGCAGGCGACAAATGGTCGGTAACGATCCGGCCACTCTTTCATACCTGCCGCTATTCTCTCACGAAGCTCTTCGTTCACGGTTTCCTGCAAAATCTTGCACACTACTTTCTCACCATACCGCTGTTCAGTACTGTCGTTGAGAGTCCGACTGTATGTTGCCCAAAGCGAATGCGATTCGACTATTCCCTTGAGGCCGTAAAAATCAGTATAGTGATACAGCAAGTCCTTATCTGGTACGTCCTTCGCAGTCGTAGCCAAAAACACCTCCAAGATCGAGTCATCAAGAGCGTCAGCATCCTCTAGACTTGTCATGGTTTTCTTTGTCGTTGAGCGTTGAGAATCACTTCGTACACAAGACCACAGTGAACCGTTACCGACCGAGAGCCTCCAGTTCCGCCGCAGTGAAGGGCTTCTTCTTTTTCTGGGATTTGTGCGCTCTGCCGTCGTGATTGACTGTGGTACCGCAAATCGGGCAGAACTTTTCGCCGGGTGCCTTTTTCTTGCGGAAGGGCTTGACCTTGGAAGCCGGGATTGGGGCGAGGAATTCCGCCTCCAGTTCGTGGCCTAATTCCTTCAACTGTTCTTCGACCCGTGCGAATTCCTCTTTGAGAATTCCGCTCAGAGCGGAAAATTCTCTCCAGGTCCGTGCGTCTCCTGAGAAGCTCGGCGATGGCGAATTCACGTCGAGATTCAAACGTCTTTTTCAGCTTAAGTACATCCGCAACGAGATCTGCTTCTTGCGGTGCTGCGGCCCCACTTGCGATTGGAGCCGGTTCGATCTTGGGCGGCTCATGTTCGATGGCTGGGGCCGGTTCAACGTTGATCGGTTTTGGTGGTCGTGCCTGTTGTTCGGTTGTACGGTGTCTGGGCATAAACGCAGAATACCAAATTGATAGTCCAACCCCTCTTCCGTTCAGGCGGCTCCGATCAAGACGGCCAACCTGGAGCCAGACTGCCCAACCAAAGCGCACAGATCGGTCAGGATCGTTCCGCAAGTGGTGGGTGGACCATTCTCGGCCTGCCGCCAGGAACGTTGCAAGCGGCGAATTCAGACGGCACTGGCGACGTTGGCGGCCCGACAACGATCCGCACCATGCCACGCGAAATGCTGGATAATGGGTCATGATGGATCATGACGCAGAAATTGAAAAAGCGACAGCACAAGTCGTCGAAGATATTAAGAGGTTGCGTCAGAGGATTGCCGAAGCCGAGGTTCCCGACGATCAGGAATGGTTTCGAAGTTTTCTGGTTGGAATTCTGACGTGTGCCCTCACCGACTACAGGTCCGTCGAAATTGGCGTCACGAAGTTAATTGAGTTGGCAGCATGGGGACGCCGGAATCTCCTGGAGCTTAAGGTAACAACGGAGTACATCTTGCGTTCAGAAGAAAATGCAGTTGAGCTTCGGAACGATCTGTCTCTAGACGCAATAGAATTTTGGGAGTCTATAAGCAAGAGCCATCAGGCGATGCACAAGCAATGTCTTAACCTTCTATCAGAACTAGCGAACCAAGAGCAGGGCCCGATCCAGGCGAAGCTGGAAGAAGAACTACAAAGGGATTCTGAGCTAGGTCCACAAACTGCGGAATCCGACGCTGAAGCCGAAGGGTTCAGAGAGTTTCTGGTGAGTATCGGATTGAAAGATGGCGCAACGCCCACAAGGTCCACTAAAATCGCCAAGCTGCTAGGACCGGACCAGAAGGAAGATTTTGATCCACTGTTCAAAATCTGCTCGAAGCTCATGCACCGAACTATCCTTTCGATCGCATCGAACACGGTCAAAGGAAGTCTTGATGCTATTGCTCCGTTTCTAAAGGATTCGGCTGCTATCGATCTGCGCCTGATTTATGCCCAAATCAATCGGTACGTAACAACAACGGGTATTCGCCTTCCACCCAAGCGCACACCCTAATTTGCGGCTCCTAAAGCGTTACCAAGAAGGCAAGCGCTTGGCTGAGATCACATTGGCAGGCGTGCCTTTTAAGAATTTGCTGGGCTTGTGATCGTGACGCGGCGTCGGTATATTTGAAGGGGCACGACCCATGGTAGGACAGTGTACCGATTTTGTACCGAATATGGGCAGTTCAGCCGTTTGTGCCGTTTTGGTCTGCTGAAAGTAAAGATGTTGCTGTGTTTAGCGCATGTACAGAATTCCATTCACCAAAGCGCATGGAGCGAAAAACGACTTCCTGCTGACCAAGAGCGCTGACGCTCCGCGCAGCGGCTTGCCGGCGATCGCGCAAGCCATCTGCGACCGTCACACGGGCGTTGGCGCAGACGGCTGGATGCTGATCGAGCCTGCGTCGACCGCCGATCACGACGCCGCCATCCGCCTGTTCAATTCCGATGGCAGCGAAGCGGAGATCTCCGGCAACGGCACGCGCTGCGCGGCGGCCTTCCTAATCGCGCACGGCCACGAGAAGGACGAAGTGCGCGTGCGGACCGGCGCCGGTATCAAGTCGCTGCGTCTGCTGGACCGCGCGGACCGCGGTTTCCTGTTCGAGATGAACATGGGGCGGCCCGAGTTCACCGCCGAGCGGTTCCAGTTGCCGCTGGGAGCGGGCGCGCGGGATGTCACGCTGGTGTGGGTGGGCAATCCGCAGTGCGCCATGCCAGTCGCGGATTTCGATTTCGACTGGCGGGCGCTGGGCGCGGAGATCGAGCGCCACCCGCAGTTTCCCAGGCGCACCAATGTCTCGTTTCTGCGGGCGCGCGACGAGCACACCCTGGAGGTGCTCTTCTGGGAGCGTGGCGCTGGCGAAACCATGAGTTCCGGCACGGGATCGACGGGCGCGTTCGCCGCTGCGGTGATGCGGGGACTGGTGCGCAGCCCCGCGCGCATAATCACGCCGGCGGGGCCGATGGATGTGCGCTGGGACACGGATATCTTCCTGACCGGTCCGGCGGAGATTGTGGCGGAAGGAGTGTTCTTAGGCGCTGGAGGGCGGGCTTGAGCCCGCGCGGGGCTTCAGCCCCGCTCTTCGGTTGACTACGGTTGCGGCTCTGCGTGCGGCGCTTCCCCTGGCCTGGCGGCGGGTTCCTCGGCGCCGCGATGGCAAGTGTAGCAAGTCACATGCATTTTGCCGTCGGGAAAATTGGCGTTGATCTCATGCACCATGGTCAGCATCTTGCGCGCAATTTCTTTGTGCGGTTTTTCGTCGCTGGCGAAGTCGCCCTGCACGTGGCAGAAGTCGCAGCGAACACCCAGCGCCACGCGGAACGCCTGCATAGTCTCCATCAGATGCTCGGGCCTGAGGATTTTCAAGTTCTTCGGCGGGGGCATTTGCATCCGTCCTCCGGGTGGCGGACCTCCTGGCGGCGGACCCGCTGGCGGCTCCTGTCCGAAGGCGGCAAGAGAAAGAAACAATGACAGCATCGTTAGTCTCATAGGCAACCATTATCACATGAGACGAACACACTCCGGCCAGGAGGCCTGTCCTCTCGAGTTTCTACATTCGGCGAGCACAGCAATGGAGGGCGGGCTTGAGCCCGCGCGGGGCTTGAGCCCCGCTCTTCGGCGAGCGAAGCTCGTCCAACGGCGAGCGAAGCTCGTCCCGACAGGCCAGGAGGCCTGTCCTACTGCGCGGCCGCCAAGACTTCCGCCGGATCGGGCTTGCCCCGCTTGGCGTAGCGGATCGTGCCGTCCGGCCCGATCAGGTAGACGGTGCGCTTCACGAACAGACCGCTCGCATGATAGAGCGCGGCGACTTTCTGCCCCGCATCCACCAGCAGGGGAAACGGAAGGTGATATTTCTCTTGAAACTTGGAGTGACTCCCTGCGCTCGCCGGATTGACTCCGAACACCTGCGTGTTGCGCTTGCGGGCCTCGCCCCATTGGTCGCGAAACTCGCACAGTTGCTTCCGGCAAACCGGCGTATCGTCGCCCGGATAGAACACCAGCACCACATTCTTGCCGCGCAGTTTGGCGAGACTCAGAGTTCCTCCATCCTGCTTGGGCAGCGTGAAATCCGGGGCTTGGGACCCAGTTGGCAGCGGGTCTGAAAAGAGCCAGTCGAGCATCAAAATCCCTCCCACACGTAGGCGGAGAACTTGCGGATCGTCGTGAACCCCACATCCTCATACAGCCTGATGGCCTCCCGATTCGAGGCGGTGACCGTCAGGCTGGTTTTGCGGCAGCCGGCCGCGCGCAGCAAGCCGAGCGATTGCCGCAAAAGCTCGAAACCCACGCCGGCGCCGCGCACCCACGGGGCCACGCAAATCTGCGTGATGTGACCGCAGTAGGGCATCACCAGGCTGGCCAGACAGATGCCGCAGAGCCGTCCCGTAAGGCGGTCGAAAGCCGCCACCGACGCGGGCTTGAAGAACGTTCCGCATCCTGGATACTGCACAATATTGAACAGGAATCGCCGCGCGCCGGCAACCGAGCGGTATTGATCGTTGATGAGGCTATCCACGTGACCCAGGTAGGCGGCCGCGATCAACTGAGCGGCTGCCTCCTGGTATTGGTCGGCCCACCTCTCCACGTGAACGCGGCTGGCCACCGGAGCCGATGGGCGCCCCCGCCCCGGTGCGGGATCGAGCGCGGCCCGTGACATCTCGAGCATCATGAAGTTCCGTTCGAAGGCGCTGAGATGGCGGGGCATGGGCACCGCGCCGGCCGCATGCCACATCATCAGTTGCGATTCGATCCGGTCGATATGCGGCGCTCCGGTCAGGGATCCCAGAACGGACTCCAGCAGCCATTTCTGGTTCTCGACGCTGCGGAATACATCCCGCACGTAGAGATCGCCGATCAATCCCTTGTGCTCCTCCAGCACATAATAGGCATAGCCGGCCGCTTCGCCGTCGTCGACCAGGGCGAATCCGTTCAAGGCCCGCATGTCCACGAACCGGCGCACCAGATCGGCCGACTTGCTGAAGTCCCAGTCTAGGAGTTGGCGCCACGCCGCGACCTCCTCGTCGAGCAGCACATTGAGATCTTCGGAGCGCAACTGGCGCAGATCCACGAGCCTCGGGCTGGGCGCTCTGGGAGCGGGTTCGAGGCGCGCAGCCATTCTGCGGTCATTGTAGCATCGGGTATTGTATTCCTATCAATCAGTTCGTGTGGGGCAGGCCCTCGGCCTGCGGCGGCCTCTCAGGCCGCCTCTTTCGACGCCGGCTTGCGGCCTGCCGCTATGCGGGGCAACCCTTGGTCTGCGGCCGGCCCCTTCCGGGTTGGCAAACCCTTGAATCCTGCGAGGGAGCGGATCACCTAAGTGTGCGCCTCCAAGACACTTAGAAGTTTTCCCTATGCATACTTGCTTTGTGCTGCACCCGCGGAATCATCTCGTCCTGTTGCTTTTTAGCCGCGCCCGACCTTCTGCGCGATCTCCTGCGAGAGCTTCGGTCACCGCCCTTCTGCTTCCCCGCGCCACTTGAAAACAAACGCCCAACGGCCATCGGTCGGACGAACCCCGGCCGCCGCCGTGCTATATCTCCGGTAGGAAGGGTCTTGCGCCCTCGGCCGTAGCGCCAGCCGTCCATATAACAACCCCAGGCGCTCCGATGCGACACAATGCAACGCGATGTTACAGGATGTTCCAGAAAACGAAAAAACGACCCTGGCTGCATCTTCCAAGAATCCCCGGCTGGCCAGGCCCATTTTCACCATTTCGCCTCTCGCACCAAGGTCGGCCAGCCGCCGATTCATGCATAATTCCGCCCAATTATGCCCAACAACCAATGAAAATCACCGACCGAAGCCAAAAAATGGGGGTGCTTATCGTGCGCAAATAGGGGTATTCATTCAGCTCAGTTCTAGTACTGCCTCGCACGACGCGCCCTGCCGCACGCTACACTGAAAGCCGGTGCCAGAGCCAATCGCAATCGCGGGTGCCGGCCGGATGGGGCAAGCTCTCGGACGTCTGCTGCGCGAGCGCGGGGAATCCATCGCGGCCGTAGCCAGCCGCCGTCCGGAACGCGCCGCGAGCGCGGCTGCCTTCGTGGGTGGCGCGGCGCAAGCCGCCACCTACGCCGAGCTTCCCCAGCACGCCGCGCGCATTCTGATTGCGGTGCCCGACGACGCCATCGGCGATGTGGCGCGCGTGCTGGCCGCTGCGGGCATGCATCGTGGAACGGCGCTGCACTCGAGCGGCGCGCGCGGGCCGGAAGCTCTAGCCACTCTAGCCGCCGCCGGCGTCGCATGCGGCACGCTGCATCCTTTGCAAACGGTTGCGAATCCCGAGGAAGGCGTCCGCGTTCTGCCGGGTGTGGCTTTCGCCATCGACGGAGCGCCAGAAGCCGCCGCCTGGGCCAGGCAACTGGTGGCCCTGCTCGACGGGCTGGCGCTCAATGTCCCTGCCGCGTCGCGGCCCCTCTATCACGCCGCCGCGGTGATGGCGAGTAACTACCTGGTGGCGCTCATCTCCACGGCTGTTATGCTGATGGGAGAGGCCGGTGTGGATGAAGCCGCCGCGTGGCGGGCGCTCGCACCGCTGGCGCGTACCAGCGTCGAGAACGCCTTCCGGCTAGGTCCGGCCGCGGCGCTGACCGGACCCATCGCGCGCGGCGATGCCGATACCGTGCGCGGGCATCTGGCGGAGCTCGCGAAAGCTCCATCGGCGGTCGCGAGCTTGTATCGCGCAGCCGGACTCGCAACTCTCGAAATTGCCCGCCGGCGCGGCCTGGCGGAAATTGAAGCCGGTGCGATCGAAGAACTCTTGCGGAAAGGAGAGCGTTGTGACTGACACGAAGCGGATCAGGCTGCCCGATCTGGAAGCCATGAAGCGGCGCGGCGAGAAGATCGCCATGCTGACGGCTTACGACTACACCATGGCGCGGCTACTGGACCGCGCGGGCATCGACATACTGCTGGTGGGCGACTCGCTGGGAATGGTGGTGCTCGGCTACGAGACCACCCTCCCGGTGACACTCGACGCCATGGTGCATCACACCAGCGCCGTGAGCCGGGGTGTCGAGCGGTCGCTGGTGGTGGCGGATATGCCCTTCCTGACCTATCAGGTGAGTGTGGCGCAAGCGCTGCGGAATGCGGGACGCTTGATTCAGGAAGGCGGCGCGGCCGCCGTGAAAATCGAAGGCGGTGGAGCAGCCGTGGAAGCGGCGGCTCGATTGGTGGAAGCCGGCATCCCGGTGATGGGCCACTTGGGACTCCTGCCGCAATCCGTGCACCAGCTTGGCGGATTCCGGCAGCAGGCCCGGCTGACGGAAGATGCCGACCAGTTGCTGGCGGACGCGCAGGCGCTCGAAGAAGCGGGCGTATTTGCGCTGGTGCTGGAGTCCATCCCATCCGGCGTGGCGGAAACCGTCACGGCCGATTTGCACATTCCGACCATCGGCATCGGGGCCGGCCCGCATTGCGATGGCCAGGTGCTGGTCAGTTACGACATGCTGGGACTCTCGCAGGACGCCGTGCCATCGTTCGTCAGGCGCTACGCGGACCTGGGCGAGCAGACCGTGGCCGCCGCCAAAGCGTATGCCGAAGACGTGCGGACGGGCCGGTTTCCCGCAGTGAGCCCGCGCGTCCCGGCGGATCTGCTGGCTGGGGTAAAGCCGGGGTGAAACAGGGGTAAAGTGGGTTTTGCGCGCCATCCACTCCATCGCGGACTTGCGTGCATGGCGGGCGCAGGCGCCTCGTCCCCTCGGCTTCGTGCCGACCATGGGCGCGCTGCATGCGGGCCATGGCCGGCTCGTCGACGAAGCGTGCGCGGCGTCGGCCTCGGTGGCGGTGAGCGTCTTCGTCAATCCGATTCAGTTCAACCAGAGCGAGGACTACGCCCGATATCCGCGGCCGCTGGAAGCGGACCTGGCATTCTGCGCGGCGCGCGGCGTGGATGTGGTGTTCGCTCCACCGCTGGAGGAGATGTATCCGCAGCCGCAAGTTGCCTTCGTGGAAGTGGGACGCGTGGCGGACCATATGGAAGGCCGCTTCCGGCCGGGCCATTTCCGCGGGGTGGCCACGGTGGTGCTGAAACTGTTCCAGATCGTGCAGCCGGACCGCGCATACTTCGGCGAAAAAGACGCGCAGCAGTTGGCGGTGATCCGCCGCATGGCGCAAGATCTGAACCTGCCCGTGGAGATCGCCGGCGTGCCCACCGTGCGCGAGCCGGACGGGCTGGCGCTCAGCTCGCGCAACCGGCATCTCAGCGCCGAGGAGCGGGCCATTGCGCCCCGGCTCTACCAGGCTTTATGCGTGGCCCAGCGGTGCATCGCGGCGGGAGAGACCGGCGCGGAGGCGGTCAAGCACGCGGCGCTTGACGTGCTGGCGGGCGAGCCGCGCATGCGAGTGGAGTATCTGGAGATTGCCGATGATGCCCAGATGCAGCCCGTCGAATGCATCGCCGGTCCGGTGCGGGTGGCCGCCGCGGTGTGGGTGGGCCAAACGCGGTTGATCGACAATGTCCGCTGCGGCCCGTCCGTTCATCCCGCAGATTCCCCCGCTCAATCATAATTGCAACTCAGTTGCTGAAATAGCTTGACGAAGCATCTGTAGCCGCATATTATATTGTGTCAGATGCAACTGAGTTGCAATAAAATACAAATGACCTGGCGCCATGAGTGGGGCAGGCCCTCGGCCTGCTGCGGCCTCTCAGGCCGCCCCACAAGCGCACTTGCAGGCTCGGAATATCAGTTGCAGACCGATTCAGAATTGCAACTCAATTGCAAAAAAACCAACGATTCGACTCATGCGCATCCGAACCACACGGCTCGCCTTCATCCTGACCCTGGCATGGTGCGCTGCGGCGTCGGCCGATAGCGCGACTTTGACCGGCAGAATTACGGATCCCAGCGGAGCTGCCATGCCGGCAGTGACCGTCACCATTCGCGCCAACGCCACTGGTATCGAGCAGACCGCCGTCACCTCCAGCGCCGGCGTGTACGCTTTCACGGACCTTGCCTCTGGGCGCTACGACATCCTGATCCATCACCCAAACTTCCAGCCCTTCGAGCGCATCGCGTTGGAACTCAACGGCGGCGCGCTGCACCTCGACATCACCCTCCAACTGGACCGCCAGAACGAAGCCCTGACCGTCACTGCCGACGGCATCGCGCTGGATCCCACCAACACACAATCCGGCGGAACGCTTTCCGGAGCCACAACCCGGTCTATGCCGCTCAACGGGCGCAGCTTCACGGACCTGCTGGCGCTGCAGCCGGGCGTGATTCCCACCAGTTCGCAACAGCCCAACGCAGTACTGATGGCGGGCGTCACCAGTACGCCGCCATCCGGGGGCCTGAATCCGGGGAACATCTCGGTCGGCGGGCAGCGCGAAACCGCCAACGGCTTCGTCGTGAACGGCAGCAACGTGGAGGAGACCGTTAATATGGGAACGGCCATCGTGCCGAACCTGGATTCCATCGCCGAACTGCGCGTCCTGACCGGCAACTTCAACGCCGAATACGGCAATTACAGCGGCGCACAGATCCAGGTGGTCACCAAGTCCGGCGCCAACCAGTTGCACGGCGATGCGTTCGAGTTCCTGCGCAATACCGAGCTCGATGCGCGCAACTTCTTCTCGGCGGACCGCGCCCGGTTCGATCAGAATCAGTTCGGCGCAACCCTGGGCGGTCCGGTGCGGCGCGACCAGGTCTTCTTCTTCGCCGATTATCAGGGTACCCGCATGGTGCAGGGCGTCGATACGGGGCTCATCCGGGTGCCCTCGCTCGCCGACCGCAACGGCGACTTGCAGGATCTCGCGGGTCAAATGACCGGTGCGGTCAACGGGCAATACTGGGCCGGCATCCTGTCCCAAAGACTGGGTTATGGCGTGTCGCCGAACGAGCCATACTACACGCCCGGCTGTACGAACACTTCGCAATGCGTGTTTCCGGGCGCGATCGTTCCCCAGCGCGCCTGGTCCGCGCCTGCGCGGAGCCTGCTCGCATACATACCGCAGCCCAACGCCGGCGCGGGTGAGTTCTCCACGTCCGCGCAGAATGAAACGCTGCGCGACGACAAAGGCGCCGTGCGCATCGATGGCAACTCCCACTGGGGAATGTTATCGGCATATTACTTCGCGGATAACTATGCGCTGAACAATCCTTATCCCACCGCGCAGGGCGGCGCCAGCGTCCCCGGTTTCAATGTGCTCAACTTCGGTCTCGCCCAACTGGCCAGCTTCTCCGCGACGAAGACATTCAATGCCAATACGGTGAACGAATTCCACGTGAGTTTCATGCGCAACACCAACATCGCCGGCCAGCCCGTGGGCGGCGTGGGGCCCAGCCTGCGCTCGCAGGGGTTTGTCGAAGGCGCCGGCACGCCCGGCATCGTGCCGCTGGTGCCGTCGATCGTTGGCATCGCCAACGTGTCGTTCAACGATTTCACTTTGGGCGTGGATACCACGGGGCTGCGGCAGGTGAACAACACCTTCCAGTGGTCCGACGATTGGTCGCGCGTCACCGGCCGCCACAGCTTCAAGTTCGGCGCGACGGTGCACTACGATCGGGTCAATACAAATCCGGATGCGCAATCGAACGGCTCGTTCGATTTTCTGGGATCGGAAACCGGCGTCGATTTCGCCGATTTCCTGCTGGGCATTCCCAGCAGCTACACGCAGGCCGATTCGCAAAGCTTCTACAACCGGACCCATTACATCGGCGCGTACGCCCAGGACACCTGGCGGCTGCGGCCCAATCTCACTTTGAATTACGGCGTCCGCTGGGACGTGATCGCTCCCTGGCGCGAGAAGTACAACCAGCTTCAGACACTGGTGCTGGGCGAACAATCGGTGGTCTATCCGGGCGCGCCCGCGGGGCTGGTCTTCCCCGGCGATCCCGGCATCCCTGCCACGCTCGCGCCCACCCGCTACCGGAACCTGGCGCCGCGCATTGGCCTGGCGTGGTCGCCCGGCGCAAAAACCAGCGTGCGCGCCGGCTACGGCATGTTCTACACGGCGTTCGAAGGATTATCCGCGGGCATCATGAGCGCCAATCCGCCCTACGGATACAGTTACACCAGCCCCGCACCGCCGCTGTTCGAGACGCCGTTCATCACCGCGGCCACCGGCCAGAACAACGGCCAGCGATTCCCGCTGCCCTTCCCGCCATTCGGAGCCTCCGCGCAAAACCCCGATCGCAATGTCGATTGGGCCATGTATCTGCCTTTGACCGGCATCCCGTCGTTCTATCGCCAGAACGTTCCGCCCTACGCCGAAAACTTCACGATATCGCTGGAGCGCCAACTCCCGGCCAACACGTTTCTGCGGATGGGCTACGTAGGCTCCCAAGCGCATCACTTGCTGGTCGTCGAGGAAGCCAATCCGGGTAACGCCGCGTTATGCCTGAGCCTGAGCCAGCCCAGCGAAGTGATGCCGGGAACGGCCACCTGCGGACCATTCGGCGAAAGCGGCGTCTACACCACTCCATCCGGCCTCGCGATTCAAGGCACACGCGGACCGTTCCCGGCGGCCTTCGGCGGCGTCAGTTATCAGAAAACCATCGGCAACTCGAACTACAACGCGCTGGAGGTCACCGTGCGCCACAATGCGGGCCCGCTGGAACTGCTCGCCGGCTACACCTATAGCAAGTCCATCGACCAGTCGTCCAGCCTGGCCGAGGCCGTGAATCCGCTCAATCCGTCGCTCGACCGCGCGCCCTCCGCGTTCGACCTGACCCACAACTTTGTGGCCAGCTACCGCTATGCAATTCGGGGCGGTTTTGAGATCTCCGGCATCACCCGCTTCAGCACCGGTTTTCCAGTAACGCTGTTCAATAACTACGATACGTCGCTCGAGGGAACCATTCCGAACGGCATCAATAACAACGGCGTGGACACCCCGAATTACACGCCTGGGCCGCTCGCCCTGAACCGCAATCCGCGCAACGGGCAGCCGGCTTTCAACACTGCGCTGTTCAATCTCCCCGCGCTGGGCCAGATCGGTACGGCCGCGCGCCGCTTCTTCTACGGCCCCGGCATCGCGAACTTCGATATGGCGCTGGTGAAGAACGTGCGCCTCGCCGAGTCGCGCGCGCTGCAGCTTCGCGTGGAGGCGTTCAACGTGTGGAATCGCGCGCAGTTCGACGGGCCGGCGGCGGTGAACGGCAATATCGGCAGCTCGAACTTCGGCCAGATCACCAGCGCCGCCGCCCCGCGCCTCGTGCAGTTGGCCATGAAGTTCAGCTTCTGAGCGCAAAAAAAGCCGCGCTCCCCCTTCCAAGGGAACGCGGCCTTCTGACTTCTGACTTCTGACTTCCGACTCCTGACTTAGTAGTCCATGTCGCCGCCGTGGCCGCCGGGAGGCCCCATGGGAGCCGACTTCTTCTCCGGAATCTCGGCCACCATCGCTTCAGTGGTCAACATCAGCGAAGCGATCGACGCGGCGTTCTGTAGCGCCGTGCGGGTCACCTTGGTCGGATCGATCACGCCCGAAACCACCAGGTCTTCGTACTTGTCGGTTTGGGCGTTGAAGCCGAAGTTCGGGTTGGAATGCTCGCGGATCTTCTCCACCACGATGGCGCCCTCGGTGCCCGAGTTCACCACGATCTGGCGCAACGGATCTTCGCAAGCCTTGCGCACAATGTTCACGCCGATCTGCTCGTCGCCATCCGCCTTCAGGCCTTCCATGGCTCTGGCCGCGCGCAGCAGGGCCACGCCGCCGCCGGGCACGATGCCTTCTTCCACGGCCGCGCGAGTGGCATGCAGCGCATCTTCCACGCGAGCCTTCTTTTCCTTCATCTCGGTCTCGGTGGCTGCGCCGACTTTGATGATGGCCACGCCGCCAGCCAGCTTCGCCAGGCGTTCCTGGAGCTTCTCGCGGTCGTAGTCGGAGGTGGTTTCATCGATCTGGCTGCGGAGTTGCTTGATGCGGCCCTCGATGGCCTTCTGGCTGCCGGCGCCGTCCACGATGGTGGTGTTGTCCTTGTCCACCGTGATGCGCTTGGCGCGCCCCAAATCGTCCAGGCGCACGCCTTCCAGCTTGATACCCGTCTCTTCCATGATGGACTTGCCGCCGGTGAGGACGGCGATGTCTTCCAGCATGGCTTTGCGGCGGTCGCCGAAGCCGGGGGCCTTCACCGCACAGGCGTTCAACGTGCCGCGCAGCTTATTGACCACCAGGGTGGCCAGGGCTTCGCCTTCCACTTCCTCGGCGATGATCAGCAGGGGCTTGCCGGCGCGCGCGATCTGCTCGAGCACGGGCAGCAGGTCTTTCATGTTGCTGATCTTCTTCTCGTGGATGAGGATGTAGGGATCTTCGAGCACGCATTCCATGCGGTCGGGATCGGAGACGAAGTAGGGCGACAGGTAGCCGCGGTCGAACTGCATGCCGTCCACGGTGCTCAGTTCCGTGACCATGGTCTTGGCTTCTTCGACCGTGATCACGCCGTCCTTGCCCACCTTCTTCATCGCCTCGGCGATGATGTTGCCGATGGTCGCATCGCTGTTGGCCGAAATGGTGCCGACCTGTGCGATCATCTCGCCCGAAACGGGCTTCGAGAGCTTCTTCACTTCCTCGACGGCCACTTCCACGGCCTTGTCGATGCCGCGCTTCAGAGCCATTGGATTGGCGCCCGCCGCTACGGCCTTCACGCCTTCGCGGTAGATGGACTGCGCCAGGATGGTGGCAGTGGTAGTGCCATCGCCGGCCACATCCGAGGTCTTGGAGGCCACTTCGCGCACCATCTGGGCGCCCATGTTCTCCAGCGGATCCTTGAGCTCGATTTCCTTGGCCACCGTCACACCGTCTTTGGTGATGTTGGGGCCGCCGAATTTCTTTTCCAGAACGACGTTCCGGCCCTTGGGGCCAAGCGTCACTTTGACTGCGTCGGCCAACTGGTTGACACCGCGCAGGATAGCTTGACGGGAATTCTCTGCGTATACAATCTGTTTCGCCATAGATGTTTCTCCTCCTTAGGAAGCCTTCTTGGCCGCCATGGGCTGACTTTCCAAAATGCCGAGGACTTCGTCCTCGCGCATGATCAGGAACTCTTCACCATCCAGCTTGATGTCGCTGCCGGAATACTTGCCGAACAGGATGCGATTGCCAACCTCGACATCCAGCGGCACGAGTTTGCCGTCTTCCAGGCGCTTGCCTTTGCCGACGGCCACGACTTCGCCTTCCTGCGGTTTTTCCTTCGCGGAATCGGGGATGTAAAGGCCACCCTGCATGGTTTCCTTCTCCTCGATCCGTTTGACCACGATGCGGTCGTAAAGCGGACGAATCTTCATTAACGTACAACCTCCATGTTTCGGTTTCTGTATTTGGGGTCTGTCGGAATCCGGGTAACAGAGTCCGAAGACCATTATTAGCACACTCGGGCGGCGAGTGACAAGATCTGGCTGTAAAATACTGAAAATGCAGAACAATTATGTGCTTGACGACAAATGCCGCGAACCCCAAAAATACGGCTATTCCGCGGATGGGCCAATCCCGCTATAATTGGGAGCGGAGGAATGGCCGAGCGGCTGAAGGCGGCGGTCTTGAAAACCGTTAACGGGGTGACTCGTTCGGGGGTTCGAATCCCTCTTCCTCCGCCAGATATCAAAATGGCTGCCGTTGGTGCCTAAGCCCCAATCGCGGCTCCCGGAACGACATCCGCAACTCCCCGCCCTTCCAGGCCGGCACGGCGGGTCGAACGCGCGCGGCAGTGATCCGTGTTTGTATGATGGATGCATGTGTGTCCGTTGTGCCCTGCTCTTGATTGCCTGCCTATTGCTCTGCGACTGCAAACAGGGTTCCGCAACCCGGCGGTATGATCTCCATGGCGAAGTGATGGCGCTCAATCCGCAAGAACGCACGGCTACGATCAAACATGGCAAGATCGGCGACTGGATGGCTGCTATGACTATGGAGTATCCGATCAAGAACGAAGCGGATTGGAAAAAACTTTCGGTGGGCGCGCACATCGACGCCACGGTCTTCGTCAATGATGCGAGCTATTATGTCGGGGACGTGCGCGTGACCAGCGCGACGCCTCCATCGGCTCCGTAAGTCGGTTTGCGCCAGTTGGAAAGCGCGGTGCAGCTTGAATATCCTTAAATTGCGATCTTCGATTCCCACACCATCCTTCGAAAACCCAGCCTCAAAGTGGGGGAAGGCCCGTGGCCGGGGTGCCCTCTGGGCCCGGCCTCTCAGGCCGCCGGCCGCTAAAACCAGTGCTCAGACATTTAATGTCTCCGAGGCTCGTGGCCGCATCCAGCCGGCGCAGCCGCTTGCGCGCCTGTTCCTCGATTCCGCGAAACCTCCGGCTGCCGTACCCTTCGTGGATCGCCTCGGTTTCCGTCACCGGAACGAGCGAATCATAGTACTTTCGGCGTGGCGCCGAAGACGCATTTCGTCCTCCCCGGTCTACGCTGAAAACAAATGCCTAAAGGCAGTCCATCGACCGAATTCCCGTCACCGCCGGGCTACGCTTGCACAGACCGCCTGCTCGCCAGGAATCGACCTATCGCACTTGGACCGTGATCGCATCAGCGGGAACTATGTGCGGGTGGTATCGCTCATTCACCTCGAGCCACTGATCGATGGTACATCCGAAATTCTGCGCCTGTTCAATTTGTAACGGACTAAACTGCGCGATATCGTTCCCATCGTCCCACACGTCATGGTGTAGCACCCAATCCGTTGCCGAGGCCACGTTGGAGGCCTCGTATTCAAGGTCGAATGCGAAGAGAATGTGGTACGTGCCCGCCTGCGCGGGCGCAACGACCGGGACCTTGGTAGGAAGCGAAGTTGGGAAGGTGTATTCGCCAGGCATGATCGAAGCCATGGCCTGCCAATAACCGGTACTATGATTCCCCCAAGAGACCGTTCCAATCAGAGGTGCATATGCATAAGCCGGGCCGCCATTTGACACCCGCATAGTGAGTGTGCCCTGCAACCGTTCCCCGGGTGCAGCCGCGACACTCTTGTTCGATTCCGAGATGTGATCGAAAACCCCCGTACCCGACAGAATTCGAATCCTGCCATGGGGACCGGCGAAACGCGGATTCACGCAGTCACCTTCGGCAACGATGGAGGAAGGAGCGGGCCCTGAGGTCTCGGGCAAATTGGGTCTCAGGACCTGCTGAACCGCTGGCGCGCTCCCGGGTGCAGGCTTGAGAGTCTTATAAAGTGGCAGGACAAGCGCTAAACCCACAATCGCCCCTGCAGCCGCAAGGTAACCACGCGAAATCCGCAGCCGTCGCGTTTGAGCCACTTTCCCCTTTGTCAAGGCTAGGTCCAGCGCCTCGACTAACTCCAGGCAACTCGGATAGCGGTCCCGCGGGGGCACCGCCAACCCGCGCCGCAGGACCGCATCCACAGCCGCGGGCAAGTTCGCGCTGGCTGCGCGCGCCGATGGCCGCGTACCATAGACGATGCTGTGCGCCAGACCCGCGAGAGACTCCGCCTGAAAAGGCCTCGTCCCGGTCAGAATCTCGTAGCCGACGGCGGCGAGCGCAAACTGGTCAGACCTTCCATCGACGGGCCGCCCTTCGATCTGCTCCGGCGACATGTAGCTGGGCGTGCCCATCAGCATGCCTGTATTGGTGAATTGGCGCGACGAAGCGATCTTCGCGATGCCGAAGTCGCCGACCTTCACCGTGACGCCCTTGTGCATCATGATGTTGGCCGGCTTCACATCGCGATGCACGACCCCGCTCTGGTGGGCATAGTCGAGAGCCACGGCGGTTTGTCGCAGGAGGTCGAGCGCCTCGCCGGGATCCGGCTTCCAGCCTGACGCCAGCAGTTGTTGCAGCGACGGCCCTTCCACCAGTTCCATCGCAATATAGGCCGTCTCGCCCTCCTGCCCCACATCGAAAACGGCCACAATTCCCGGATGCTGCAGCGCGCCAGCCGTGCGCGCCTCATGGAACAGCCGCTCCCGCATGACCTTGGCCTCAGTCGCGTCCGTGATCCCTTGCAAGCGAATGACCTTAATCGCGATCTTGCGGTTGATCACCGGATCGATGGCCTCGTATACGATGCCCATGGCGCCGCGGCCCAGTTCGCCGGTTACAAAATAGCGTCCAATCCGTTGCACCGGCCGCGCGCCTTGCTCGAAAGGCGAGTCACTTTGGGCGTGCGCCTTCAGGAGCCGCAGTACGGCGCCAAGAATGTCTGGATCGTCCGGGCACACGGACCGAAGGTAGGTGAGCCGTTCGTCTTCCGGCTTTTCCAGCGCCCCATCAAACAGTTCGCGGACCCGCTGATGCCGTTCCGGTGACATGCAGTGAACTCCGTTCGACCTGCCCGTTCATGAAGTCGAGCAGCCAGGCCCTGGCGAACTCCCAGTCCCGCCGGACTGTGGCCAGGGAAGCGCCAACCACCTCGACCACCTCTTTATCTGTGTAGCCGCCGAAATACCGCAGCTCGACGACGTGGGCTGCACGCGGATCGGCGCGCGCCAATTCCTGGAGCGCCTCGTCCAGCAAACAAACGTCCATGCCCCGCCCTCCCGCCGCGAGCCGCACAGCCTCCAAGCCGACCCTGGTTGCGCCGCCGCCACGGGTCGCAGCGTTTTCCGCGCGGGCATAGTCTACCAAAATACGGCGCATTTGCCGGCTGGCGATGGAAAAGAAGTGTCCCCGGTTCTGGAATTCCAGCGGACCGGACCCGGCCAGCCGGACATACGCTTCGTTAACCAATGCGGTGGTTTGCAGAAGGTGGCCTGGGCGCTCCGGCCGCATCTGGCGCGAAGCGATCCGGTGCAGCTCCCCATAGACCAATTCAGCCGCCTGATCGGCAGCCTCGCGGTCGCCCTGCCCCATCCGGTTCAGCAACAGGGTGAGGTCCGGTGGCTGGATCGGCAGATCGGCGCGCATCGGCACTTTAGATAAGTATACAGCCAGTGCGGACTTTTTTGAGCATTTTCACCGCCGTTTTCCGCTATCTCAGTTGAAAGAAGTACTACCCCAGGTTGCAATTGAGAGATGTCACTTAGTACCTCTTTCAACTGCGTGCCCAAGGAGGCCATATGAAAGTCCGAACATTGACCCCCATCGTCGCGATCGCTGCGATCGCGACGATGGCGACTCCGAGTCTGCAAGCGCAAAATCAGGAGGCCGCAACGAGCAATGCCTCCTGTTACAGTGCGCTCGTTTCCGGGACACAGACGCTCTCCGCGTACATCGAGAGCATGAACACCAACGGCACCGTCGAGGTGAACGGGGGTGACACCCAGCGGCCCACGACGCCGTTCCGATGGGCTTGGGGTGACGGCTCTACCACATCGGGTTTCTTTCCGCAGCAACACGTCTATGCAAACGCTGGCCAAAACTACGCAATCACCATAACCGCGACGGAAAACAATGGGTCAACTCAGACGGTTTCAATCCCACTTTTCTTCGTCCATCCTTCCGTCACAAAGAAGTCTTTCCCCGGCATTTCCTTCCAGATTCCCTCGACACCGGTCCAATTTCAGTCGCACTGGACCGGCTACACCCCACCCACCGATGTAACGGAGTTCCCAAATACCTCGTTCCCCTTTTACTCCCGTTCGGTGATGGCGTACATCCTGCAAGCTCTCTCGTCGATCGACTACACCTTCGCTAACAAAAACAGCTTTCTGCTAAAGGGAGTATTCTCCATTGATATGTTGGAGGTTACCGATTCCAATTTCAACGGTGGAGCGTCGTACTGGTTCACAACGCCGATGTCGGTAGGTTACAGCGCCTCCGTATTGAACGCACCGATTGCGTGGTACATCCTCTTTAACGAAGTCGGGAAGGATACGACCCTCAACACCCCCACCAGCCTCACCTATGGTGGCAACACCGACGGTAACGCCAGCGAGATCTATTCCGAGACGATGGGCGATGTTTTCAGCTATGCGTCCGGGTGCCAACTCGTCAGCAATCCCTCCACGTACGGGTTGGACCCCGCCGTTGCCGTCGATATCGGAAATAACCTGCTTAGCGGTGCCGCATCGCTGCAACAGGCGTACAACAACTACGTCGCCCTCGGCGCGCCCTTCAGCTCGTGGAACCCGTACAACAGCGGACCCGACCCGACGCTCGGAACCGTCTCGACGCTCGCCTGGAAGTTCATCGAGCACGCGGAGCAGCAGGGCCAGGGATATCAGACCCCGGCTCAGCGCATGATGCAATTGCTGCAACTTTTCGACTCCTCCATGCTCGCCAGCTACGCTCCTACGGAAAACACACAAGCGGCGGCCACTTTTCGTTCCACACTCATGGTCACCGCCCTTTCCTACGCGTTTTCCCAGGATCTGCGCAGCGAGTTCATGAGTCTCAACTTTCCGATCGACGACGCAACCTTCGAGCAGCTCTACGAGATGGCGACAGGTGGAGGCGCCAACCCGTCCCCTGCGACGGAGTCGTTTGGGTCCGTGGCTGTCGGGTCCACCAGCGCCGGGAAGACAGTCACGCTGACCAACTATCTGTTGACGCCGTTAACCGTGTCAACGTCGTTCAGCGGCAGGGACCCAAATGACTTTCCGCTCCAAGCCTCGAGCACCTGCCCCAGCTCTGGCGGCGCCCTCGCGGCAAATTCAAGCTGCACATACGTCCTCGCCTTCAAGCCGTCGGTGAAAGGGGCGGAAAGCGCCACCTTCAGCGTCGCGGAGATCGCCCAGGACGGGTCGCTACCCTTGCCCAATTCACCGCAGTCCGTCGCGCTGAAGGGCAGCGGGAAATAGAGCTTTCCGAACGTTCGGCGACTTTTCCTGGGGCGGACTTTTTTGAGCATTCTCACGCCCGCTTTCCGCTTTCCCGATTGAGCGAGGTATTCAAATGACGTTTCCCAATGTGAACCGACGGAACAGCCTTCTATGTGCAATCGCCGGCCCGTTCCTGATCCTTCTGCTTTGTGTCTCGTCGAAGGCGCAAGCAGCGGCTGGGCAAGTGCTACTCTCGGACAATTTTGCCCAGGACAAGGTCCTCAACGGGACGCTGTGGACGACCGCGACGCCGCTCCTGAATAACCTCGGCCAGAAATCAAGCGCGGCGTGGGTGGCGCCGCAAATCGCCTTTTCGAGTGCAGGTATGGCGATGTCGGGCGCCTCGGGTACCTACGAGTTTACCGGCATACAGTCGACCCAGAGCTTCACTCCGCCGTTCACCACCGAGGTGACGGTGATGGGTACGGTCGCCAACGGAAACCCATTTGTCTTCTACCTGTCAACGGGAGACCTCAGCCAGTCTCTTTCGGTATCCGGGAACCTCAATCCAAGCAATGGTTCATACTATGGAATAAACCTCAACACCACCGACACCTCTATCCCGAGCGTGAAACTGTATCCATCGCCGGCCGTAAACGTTTGGTACACGATCTCCGTTGCAGTCGACGCAACCGGACAAGCGGACGTGATATTCGCCGGCGCGAGCGGAACCACGTTAGCCTCTCAGAATGGCATCAACCTCGGCACCGGCCCCTTCTATCTTGCGCTGGCGCAGTTAGAAGGGCTCCCATACCCCGCCTCTATAGGGCCGAACACGGCGATTTGGCAGCAGATTCAGGTGTCCGCCGCGGCTGCGCCAGCGCCCACCATTAACGCCGGAGGCGCTGTTAGCGCAGCCAGTTACGCGACAGGAGCGCCTCTCGCGCCAGGCAGCATCGCGGCAGTCTACGGCAATTTCCTTCTCAGTGCCCCATCTCAGGCCCTCGATTTGCCTCTGCCCACGAGCCTCTCCGGGCTCTCCGTGCAGTTCGGCAGCGAGGAAGCGCCCCTCTTTTATGCCTCAAACGGGCAGGTGAACCTTCAGGTCCCATGGGAGTTGGCGGGAGCGGCCACAAGCCCGCTCTCGGCAACCCTGGACGGTCAGACGGGCCCGGCGCAGACTGTGCAACTCGCGTCTTTCTCCCCTGGCATCTTCGCGATCAACGCTCAGGGAGCGGGCCAAGGCGCAATCACCGACGCCTTCTATCAACTGATAGACGGCTCCAACCCGGCTGTGCCGGGGAGCACCATCATCGAGATCTTCTGTACGGGCCTTGGGCCAGTGACGAATCAGCCGCCGACCGGTTCTCCCGCGCCAACCAGTCACCTTGCCGAAACGAAGACGACTCCGACGGTAACCGTGGGAACAGTGCCCGCAAAGGTTCTTTTCTCCGGTCTTGCGCCAGGTTTTGTGGGTTTGTACCAGGTTAACGCCTTGCTACCGGAAACTGCCCCTGGCGGAAACGCGGTCCCTGTTGTGATTTCAATCGGGGGCATGACCTCGAACACCGTCACGATAGCGGTGCAGGGGCCTACCGGGACAGGAACACCTAGTATCGTCCACGCCGTTATCACCGATTTCGCGACCACAATCCAGCTTCCCCCCGCTAATATGTACCTGTATGGGATGGTGACAGGAGGCGCATTTCCCTCCTCCACATTCGCTGTTGGACAGTATGCGCAAGCAGTTGATGCAGATGGCTACGTCTCCGCTGCGCTTGCTTACGGGACGAACAGCCAGGACAGCTACACCACCTCAGCCGCGTACTATGTGCTCGGGGGCGTTGCCGTATCAGGCTCCTGGGACACCTTCAACGCGTTCTATGGTTCCAATTCGACTGCAGGCGCCTCGAACGCCTCAGTCAATTTCACGGTAAGCGAAAACTCCTTGGTTGTTTTCCTTGGGCTTGCCTCCAGCCAGCAAAGTATCAGCCTTGGAGGAATTCCTGGGCTCCAGGTTGACGCCGTGGAATCGGGTTCATCAGCTTACGAAGGGATGGTGATTGCCCACGCCTCATTGAAGCCGGGCACCTATACCGTTACCGAACAGAGCGCAGCCTTGGCGGCCGGCCAAGATCCTGCCAACATGGCCGACCTCATTAGTGTTTTTGTTTTCGGATCAAACTAGACGAGGTCGGCAAGGTCCTGAGCTATCCCCGCATGCAGCCCTGTACAAGCTCACGGGGGATGGAAACCATAATCACGTGGAGTTCCTGCGGTCAATCTCCCGCATTGTCGAGCCGCAACCGCTCTCGCAAACCCGATGGTCGGTGACGCATCTCGTCCTCCATCGTCCACGCTGAAAACAAACCCCAAGGGGCAATCCCTTTACCGAATTCTCGTCGCCGCCATGCTACGCTTACACCGGGCAGAGCATCGCCCGACAAACGGGTCCCTGCTGCCCCCGATCTTTGAAGTCCCAATACCTGATCCGGGCGCGCCCGAGGGGCTCCCAGTTTGACCTCCCCCCTTCCCGTCCGCTATCCTATGTCTTTCCTGATAGAGGCGCGGCGGCCATCACTAGCCGGGCGGGCATTTCCGACGGAGCTTCGGACGCCCGGCAAAAAGGGGCCGATTGTAGTTCCGCCGAAACCGGCGCGGATGGCTCATGGCCGCGGCGGTTGGGGGGTAAGGCTAACACCTGCCCACTGTCACCCGATTTTTCCGCGGGTGGAGCGCTATCGGAAGCGAAGACTCGCCGGATCTCCCCCGCGTCTTTTCTTCTGCCTTCGTCTCCCGCCGCGCGCATGTGAATATGCAGCTTTTCGACCTAACACGGGCGCTCATCGATACCGAGTCCATCAGCGGCAACGAGGAGCATGTCGGGCTTCAGTTGCTGGACTACGTCTCCGCGCTCGCCGCCCGCTATGGAGGCTACGCCGAGCGTTCCGAAGTCGAGCCGCGCCGCGCCAATATCTTCGTCTGCTGGGGCGACCGGCCTACTGTCACGCTCTCCACCCATATGGATACCGTGCCGCCCTTCTTCCCCTCCCGCGAGGACGGCGAATTCATTTACGGACGCGGCGCGTGCGACACCAAGGGCATCATCGCCGCCATGCTCACCGCCGCCGAGGCGCTGCTCGAAAGGGGCGCGCGCAATTTCGGAGTGCTGTTCGTGGTCGGCGAGGAGCGCAACAGCGCGGGCGCCTATCACGCGGCGGCGCATCCCAAAGGCGCGCGCTATCTGATCAACGGCGAACCCACCGAGAACAAGCTGGCACTCGGCTCCAAGGGTGCCCTGCGCTACGAGATCGCAGCCTCCGGACGCATGGCGCACTCCGCCTATCCGGAGTTGGGCGAATCCGCCATCGACAAGCTGCTCGATGCGCTCGCCCGCATCCGCGCCATCCCGCTGCCGGTCGACGATCTGCTCGGCCCCAGCACGCTGAACATCGGCACTATCGCCGGCGGGCGCGCGCCCAACGTCATCGCCGATGAGGCCAAAGCCGAAATCTTCGTCCGCCTGGTCGGCGACTCGACCGCCACCAAGGATGCCATCGCCGCGGCGGTCGCCGGAAAAGCGGAGGCCCGCGAAATGATCGAGATTCCCGCCCTGCGGCTCGGCGCGCTCCCGGGAATCGAAACCACCGTGGTGGCGTTCACCACGGACATCCCCGCGTTCGGCGACGCCTGGGGCACGCCGTTCCTGATCGGCCCCGGCTCCATCCACGTCGCGCACACCCTCGACGAGCGCATCCCCAAACGGCAACTGGAAGACGCCGTCCGCATCTATCAAACTATGGTGACCCAACTGCTATGACGATTCACGCGACCCCGCAAGCTCTGCACCTTATTTGTGCGTTCTTGGCGCCCTTTGCGGTCCCTTGGCGTCTTTGCGAGAAATCCGGAGCATAATCATGCAAACCAGAATCGAAGTCGGCATCCTCGGCGCCACCGGCATGGTGGGCCAGCATTTCGTCAAATTCCTCCAGAACCACCCCTGGTTCGACCTCAAGTGGCTGGGCGCCAGCGACCGTTCCGCCGGCAAGCCATACCACGCCGCCACCGCCTGGCGTCTCAGCGGCGCAATGCCGGATTCCGTCGCCGAACTGCACGTCCAGGAATCGAAACCCGGCAGCGCCCCGCGCCTGCTTTTCTCCGCGATGGACGCCTCCGTCGCCACCGAAATCGAGCGCGCCTTCGCCGAGGCCGGCCACGTGGTGGTTTCGAATTCCAAGAACCACCGCATGGAACGTGATGTGCCGCTGCTGGTCCCCGAAGTCAATCCCGATCACCTCAAGCTCGTCCCCGTCCAGCAGCGCAACCGAAGCTGGAAGGGCCAGATCGTCACCAATCCAAACTGCTCTACGGTCGTGCTGACCATGGCGCTCGGCCCGCTGAAGCCGTTTGGCATCACGCGTGTCATCACCACCACGCTGCAGGCGATCTCCGGCGCGGGCTACCCGGGCGTGCCCTCCATGGATATCAACGCCAACGTCATCCCCTTCATCGGCGGCGAAGAGGAAAAGATGCAGCAGGAAACGCAAAAGATCCTCGGCGATTTCCGCGGCGATCGCATCGAGCCGCTCGACGCCAAGGTCAGCGCGCACTGCAATCGCGTGCCTGTGGTCGATGGCCACCTCGTAACGGTCTCGGTGGAATTCTCCGCGAAGCCGTCGGACGCCGACCTGCGCCACGCCTTCGACCGCTTCACCAGCGTGCCGCAGCAGCGCCATCTTCCCAGCGCGCCGCCGCGCCCCGTCATCTACATGGAGGAAAAGGACCGCCCCCAGCCGCGCCGCGACGCCGAGCGCGAACACGGCATGGCCGCGTTCATCGGCCGCCTGCGCCCCTGCCCGGTGCTCGATTACAAGTTCGTCGCGCTGGGCCACAACACCGTGCGCGGCGCGGCGGGCGCGGCCGTGCTCAATGCGGAGCTGATGCATTCGGAAGGAATGCTCGACTGATGATCGTCATGAAATTCGGCGGCACGTCGGTGGAATCGGCGGCCGCCATCGAGCGCGTCGCCTCCATCGTCAAAGCCCGCGTCAGCCGCCGGCCCGTCGTCGTGGTTTCGGCCATGGGCAAGACCACCAACAAGCTATTGGCCATCGCCTCCGCCGCCATCGAAGGCGCGCGCGAGGAATACATTCGCCAGATCCACGACCTGCGCGACTTCCATTCCCGCGAGGCGCGTCTGGTAGTCCCGCTGGCCGACCGCGCCGAGCTCGACCGCCTGCTCGACGAGCATTTCCAGGAACTCACCGAGCTGGTCAAAGGACTGGCCGTGCTGGGTGAGCTGACCCCGCGCTCCATTGACGCCATCTCCAGTTACGGCGAGCGTCTCTCCAGCTACATCGTCACGCTGGCGTTCCGCCACTTTGGCATGGACACCGCCCACCTGGATTCCCGCCAGGTGATCGTTACCGACCGCCGCCACACGCAGGCCGCGCCGCTCTATCCGGAAACCTACGCGCGCCTCGCCGCCGTCGTGCCCACGCTGGCGGAAAATAAGATCGTAGTGATGGGCGGCTTCATCGCGGCTACCGAGGATGGCGTCACCACCACGCTGGGCCGCGGCGGCTCCGACTTCACCGCTTCCATCGTGGGCGCGGGCATCGGCGCCGAGGAGATCCAGATCTGGACGGACGTGGATGGCATGCTCACCGCCGATCCCACCATCCTGCCCGGCGGCCATCGCGTGAAGACCATCTCGTTTGCCGAGGCCGCCGAACTGGCGTATTTCGGCGCCAAAGTGCTGCATCCCGCCACCGTTGTGCCGGCCGTCGAGAAGAACATTCCGGTGTTGATCCTGAACTCGCGCCGGCCGGAGGTCTCCGGCACCCGCATCGTCTCCGAAGCCGTGCGGTGCGGCAACGTGGTGAAGTCCATCGCCTGCAAGCGCAACATCACCGTCGTGAACGTGCACTCCAACCGCATGCTGATGGCGCACGGCTTTCTCCGCCGAATCTTCGAAGTCTTCGACCGCCACGAAACGGCCGTGGACATGGTATCCACCTCCGAGGTCAGCGTCTCGCTCACCATCGATAACACCAGGGCGCTCGATGCCATCTGCCAGGAGCTGAGCCAGTTTTCGGAAGTGTCCATGGAAGACGGCCAAGCCATCGTCTGCCTGGTGGGAGATAATATACGCTACACGCCGGGTGTGGCCATGCGCGTTTTCGGGGCGCTCGACGGCATCAACATTCGCATGATTTCGCAAGGAGCGTCGCTGCTGAATCTCAGCTTCGTGGTGGCCGAAAAAGATCTGCACGCGGCAGTTGAGGCGCTGCACCGCGAGTTCTTCGCCGAACTCGACGCCGAGGTCTTCGATGCCGC
>Ga0181536_10000926_pt1 | contig 34974 bp, 38 predicted proteins | sample PEATcosm2014_Bin_41_FD_121105 | JGI IMG/M metagenome (GOLD analysis project Ga0181536, IMG submission 121105) | Peatland microbial communities from MTU Mesocosm Facility, Houghton, MI, USA - PEATcosm2014_Bin17_60_metaG | ecosystem: Environmental > Terrestrial > Soil > Wetlands > Peat | place...
AACGAGCCGGCCGGGACCGTGCCGGCCGGCCATCTGATCAGTCGCAGATCTGAGGGGCGGATGCGGTCGCCGTAATCGAGGTTCTTCCCCGCGACGACGATGCTGGGGCCTACCTCGGCCTCGGGCGCCGACACGTTGTTGAGGCTATGCAACCAGGCGACCGCGATGACCCCGGACAGCAGCGACAGCAACAACAGCAAAATGCCGCGCATTTTCATCGCACATGCCTCGTTCGAGTGATGCGGTCAGGTGCCGGCGTGATCGGCCGGCACCTGACCGGCCGATCACGCGGCGGTGATCGTCCCGGTGACCGCGACGATCTTGAGACCGAGCGCGCTGAACATCGCGCCAAGCGCCGTGCCGGCCGCGGTCGCGCCGGCGACGACGGCCAGCGACACGAAGCCGACGATCAGGCCGTATTCGAGCGCGTTGGAGCCGGATTCATCCTTCGCGAAGCGGCGAAGAAACGTTTGCAGATCAGTCGTCCTCATGTTCATCTCCTGTTTAGGTTAACGTCAAAAAAAGCCTGAACTCCACAGCAGGCCCCGCCATGGCCTGGCCGGCCAGGGAGTTCGCCATGACCACGGTTATCCCGGTTATGCCGTGATATTCGCTGTCACCGTCGCCACCTCGCCGGCGATCGCCGAGAACATCGCACCCAGGCTCGTGCCGGCGGCGGTGGCACCGGCGACGACAGCGAGACTAACGAACCCTACGATCAGGCCATACTCGAGGGCGTTGGATCCGCGTTCATCCTTGAGAAGCCGTCTAAACATCGTAGTGGTCCCCCTTTTTGTCCCAACAGACCAACCGTGAACAAAAACTTTCACGACTTGTAACCCACGTCAAGGCTTTTTAATAACCTTTTTCCAAAAAAAAGTGTCAAATCCCCTACGGCGCCGCCGGAACGTGTGAAAATGCTCCGGCGAAATGGCCAGTACATTGATGAACATGCCAGAATTCGGCGGGCCTGGGCCAGCTCCGGCATGCAGACAACGGTGGTGGAGAATGGCCATGGCCCGCGATCCGATCCTCAAGCCGGCCGCCTTCCGGGCGATCCGGCCCCCGCGCGCCGCCCTTTACCGGCACCGATCGGACTGTCCTGACAAACTTGCGCGGCCCCTGGCCGATCAAAATGCCGTTAACGAACGGGCTGTGGCACAAGGCGGCCGGGCGAAACCGATTTTCGCCTTGCATGCCAGCGCCCGAGCGGTTATCTCAGCTTAATAAGTGGATTATTAAAGTGATTTGGGGCCGGGGATCGCGCGGCGCGGCGGCGAGCGGGCGCGGACCACTATGTTGCCTGGCGGACGCGCGCGGCGCGTCAGTCATAAGGAGAGAGCGTCGGGAATGCGCATGCCACCCATCCGGACCACGGCGGCGGTGATCCTGCTGGTATTAAGCGGGTGCGGCGGCCGCGAGCCCGGCGCCACGCAGCCCAGCGTGAAGGCCGCACCTGATTCGGCGATCCTCAGGGCGGCCGATGCCACCCGCGAAGAGGGACGTTACGCGGAGGCGCTGCAGATCTACCAGCGCCTCCTCCTCAACACCCCGGCTTTGCCCGCCGCGCGTTACGGCGCCGCCGAGTGCGCGCTGGCGCTCGGGCAGCCCGAAGATGCCGTGACAGTCTTCGACGCGCTCGTACCGAACGCCGAATTTCATGCCCCGGCCTTGCAAGGCAAAGGCCTCGCGCAGTTCGCGCTCGGCCAGCGGGAGAGTGCCGAGCAGTCGCTGCGCGAGGCGACGGCGAGCGACGCCTCGCTCTGGCGGGCATGGAATGGTCTGGGCGACCTCGCCGATCTGCGGCGGCGACCGGCCGAGGCGGCGGGCCTTTATGCCAAAGCGCTCGCCGCCCACCCGAACTCCGCGATGATCCTCAACAACATAGGCTATTCATTGTTGAGCAGCGGCAATTACCCCGGGGCGATCGCTCGGTTCCGCGAGGCCCTCGCGTTCGAACCAAATAACGTCACGGTTCAGACCAACCTGCGGCTCGCTTTGGCCGCCACCGGCGATTACGCGGAGGCGCTGCGTTCGGCACCGCGCGAGCAAATGCCAACTCTGCTCAATAATGTCGGCTACATAGCCATGCGGCGCGGCGACTACGCGGCGGCCGAACGTTACCTGGCCAGCGCCATGGACGCGAGCGGTACCTACAGTGCTGCCACGGCCAAAAATCTCGATTGGGTCAAGGACAAACGGAGGTCACCGGAATGAACGGTCTGGCCATCTCGCACACGGCGATCGTGCTGTTCGTCGGATTATTGGCGGCGGCGGCGATCACCGATATCGTTTGGCTGCGCATTCCCAACTGGATTTCGATCGGCATCGCCTTGTTGTTTCTGGTCGCCGCCATGGCCGCGCCGCGCGTGGTGAACTGGTGGGTTTCCCATTTCGCGGCCGGTTTCATTGTTTTCCTGTTTGGCATCGCTATTTTCGCCTGCGGCAAAATTGGCGGCGGCGACGTGAAACTGCTGGCCGCGGTGGCGCTTTGGTTCGGATTGACACCGTTGCCGGAGCTGCTCCTGGCGATCGGCGTGATCGGAGGCGTGGTTTCCATCGCCTGCCTGATCCTGCGTGTTTACGGCTCGGGCGCCTGGCTGGAGCTCCTGGGGATGCGTGCCGTGGTGCTGGAGAAGGGCCAGGGCGTGCCCTACGCGGTCGCGATCGCGGCCGGGTGTTGTCTGACATTCGACGGCTTGCTGAGCTGATCTCTTTTCATAAAGGCACGATAATGACCGAGGCATTGGCGACCGCCGAACCGAATGACTGGCTCACCCGCGACAGGCTCACGCGCATGCTGGTGGTGGCATGGTTTTTCGTTGTCGAAGTATTTCAGGTCTTTCAGTTCGTCCTCGCGGTTCGCGCGACCGCGGCATATGACGCGCTCGGCTTGGCCCGCCTGCTGGCGAGCGCGTGTCTGCTGCTCTTCATCGCCATGATCGTCTGGCTGACCATCGTTCGCGAGCAACCGCGGCTGAAGGCGTCCGGGGCGGGGCCCAGGATCACCGCGGTGATCGGCACCAATCTCATCGTGCTGGGCATATTTTTCCTGCCCGCGCGAGGCTCTCTCAATATGTTCGAGTCGGTGGCTTCGTCGGTCCTGATCCTGGCCGGCAACTTTCTCGCCGTTGTCGTCATCCGTCACCTCGGCCGTTCGTTCAGTATCATGGCCGAAGCGCGCGGGCTGGTCACCGATGGTCCCTATGCGCTTATCCGGCACCCGCTTTACCTCATGGAAGAGGTGGCCATCGCCGGAGTATTCATTCAGGTTGCCTCGTGGCCGGCGGCCGTGCTGTTCGCGGTGCATCTCGCCTTTCAATTGCAGCGGATGCGTAATGAGGAGGGCGTGCTGACGCAAGCCTTTCCGCGGGATTACCGCGCGTACGCGGCCCGCACGGCGCGCCTGATCCCGGGTCTCTGGTGAACGGGCGCGCGCCGTGCCGCGATCGCGCGATGTCCCCGCCGATGACCCAATCGACGCGGCCTTCGCCATGACGATCCCGATCGGTCCGGTCGTGGAAGGTTCGCGGCCGGCGGTCCGTTGGAGAATGAGATGAGCGACGACATGCGTATTGCCATTGTTGTCATATGCGGCATGGCGGTCATGTTCCTGGTTTCACGCCATGTCGAGAGACGATGGCCGATCGACCCCAATCTTCCGCGCTCGGAGGTCATCGACGACTGGAAAGCGACGGGTACAAATCTGTTGTTGTCCTGGTTGGCGGGACCACTCACCGCGGCTTGCAGTGCCGCCATCGTAACCGCCGCGGGAGGTGGCCTCATTCATCTTCGCACGGATGGCTGGTGGTATGGTGTATCCGCGGTGGGGTTCATCCTGGTCGCGGATTTCTACCGCTACGCGACCCATCGGCTGTATCATGTCATTCCATGTTTATGGGCACTGCATTCCTTCCATCACAGCGCGGAGGCATTGACGTTCGTCACCGGGGCGCGGCATCACTGGTTGGAGAAGGTGCTGGAAGGTGCGTTCTTCCCGATCATTCCCATCCTGTTCAGTATTCCCCCTGAAATTCTGATCATTTCCGGTGCGATCTATTTCCTGCCTGACGGCTGCGCGCACCTGAACGTACGGTTTCGCCTGGGCCGGTTCGTCACATGGCTGAACAATCCACAATTCCATCGCATCCACCATTCGACCCAACCGGAGCATCTCAACAAGAACTTCGCATCGCTCCTGCCGCTTTGGGACATTCTGTTTGGGACGGCCTGGGTACCGCGCGCGGACGAATATCCGCCAACCGGGCTCGTGCCGGGCGAGAAGGTCGGGATCATGACCAGCATCGTTTGGCCATTCCGCCGCTATCTGCCCCAGCTTCAAGGCTACGTCCCGGTATGGCCACGGGTCGAAAACTGGGAAGGGATGAGAAAAATCTACATGAGGTTATCTGGCTCTCATGATTCCTGAGCACACCGTCCATCGCGGGTCCTGCTGGCCCGGCTTTGAATAAACCTCAGATCATGGTCCCGCCGCCATCGAACCCGGCTCGGTTGAGGTTCGATCTTCACGTCACGCTGTTGCGCGATGCGAACTGGCTTACCGAGCACCGCGCGCGCGCCTGGTGCCGGATATTGGCGGTCATAACCCTGGTGGTGACGCTGGCCTGGATCGGCCTTTCACATCACGGCCTCGATATAACGGGCAAGCCGCTCGGTACGGATTTCATCAGCTTCTGGACCGCGTCGCGGCTGGCACTCGAGGGACACCCTGCTTTAGCTTACGACCTGCCGGCCCATCTGGCGGAACAGTACGCGCTGTTCCCGAGCCTTGCGAGCCGATCCACGTATTCCGCATTCTTCTATCCACCGACCTTCCTGCTTTTATGCCTACCGCTTGCCTTGCTGCCTTACCTCGTGGCTCTGTCCATATGGCTTGTGGCGGGATTTTCCGCGCTGTTCGTCTGTCTGCGCCGATTGCTGCCGTGGAATTGGGCCATCCTTCCCATCGTCGCATTTCCCGGCATGGTGACGAACGCCGAAAACGGGCAGAACGGGTTCCTGAGCGCAGCCTGTCTGGGCGCAAGCATGGTGCTCGCGCGGCGAAGGCCCTTCCTCGCCGGAATCTGCCTGGGCGTGCTGGTATTCAAACCGCATCTCTTGTTGGAAGCTCCCGTGGCACTGCTGGCCGCCCGGAGATGGGCGGTCATCGCGGGAGCGGCGGTTTCAGCGTCTGGCCTCACTGGCCTTTCCCTGCTGGTGCTGGGTCAGGACTCGTGGCGCGCCTTCCTCCAAATCGCCCCTTTCGCTCGCGAAACGTTAGAACAAGGCCGCCTGTTCAATCGCGGACTGGTGCAGAGTGCGTTCGGCGCTGTCCGTGTACTCCATGGCAGCATTATGCTTGCCTATGCGATCCAAATCCTCATCAGCCTGTTGGCGACCATCCTACTGGCTCGGATCGCCCGCCGCCGACCCGGTGCGTATCCGGAGGGCGCATTGCTGGTCGCGGCCACCATGCTCGGCACGCCATACCTGGTAGACTACGATCTGGTCTGCCTGGCGCTGCCGATCGCGTGGGTGATGCGGGAAGCGCAGCACACGCGGTGGCTTCCCTGGGAAAAAATCGTGCTGCTGGCGGCTTATGCGCTGCCGCTGATCTCGCGGTTACTTGCCATCGGGGCGGGCGTGCCAATCGCCCCCTTGGTCTTTACCGCTCTGCTGTTGGTCGTCGCGCGGCGTGCCCGCGGATTTTAGGCGCGCTGGTGTAAGTCCGACCGGCCGCTACGGCCGCAGAATCGTGATACGATCCCGCCGCGCCTCGTGCGGCTGGTCATAAAAAAAACCGTGAACGAAATACCCAAGCGTGATCAGCAGCGTGATCATGGCCAGCCAGCGGACCTGGCGGAACAGGACGATCGCGGTGATCAGCCCAGCCAGGATAAGGATCGGCGTCACGGCAAAGTTGTTTCCAGCCTTACGGTTGTCGGACAGCTCCCGGCGCAGTGTCGCCGGGTATGCACTACACGGATCCGATTCGGCAGCCGGACCATCGCTCTGATTACCTGATAAGGTCCGTTGATCCCGCGAAACTCGAACGTGGATCCGCCGCGTTCGACGATAACCCCGCATCCGGCGGCGCCATGGATTCACGGCTGCTATCATACGGGGGGAATGCTCGCGTCACCAAGACTTTCATGGCGGCCGGTCAATATGGCGGTCAGCGAGGCTGAACGGGCCTGGCGATCCGCGCGACGCGCTTATCCGCGTCGCCGGCCATCCGAACCGGCGCGCGGATGACGTCGCGCCATTGAAGCGGGCCAGTATCTGGCACCATCCGGCTCAGCGGGAGGCCACCAGAGTAATCGCCCGCCGATAGGCGACGGCCGCGACGATCGTAACCAAGGCCGCGGCGATGCTGTCGACGACATAGTGGCCGCCGGCGGATAACGTCGAAATCATGACCAGGACGCTCCAGACGATCGCGACCGGGAACAGGATGCGGCGCCCTCGCATCGAATAGGCCAAAAGAAGCGCGACGATGGAATGGAACGACGGTAACGTGACCAGACCATCCGTCTTCGGCAAATCGATCACCCTCAGGCTTCCGTCTCGCAGGGCGCCGATATCGTGAAACAAGAGGTCCGGTGGGATCACGAGCTCCGGATGAGCCGGGCCATAGAAAGGGAAAGCTGATATCGCGGGCAGCAGCATCATCATGACGAACATGATCGCGCTGGAAATGAGGATACAGCCCCACATCTCCCGGACGCGCTCTTCGCTCCGATAGGCGAGCACCACGAGCGCGCCAAACCATTCAAGAACCCAGCTGATGTACGCGATATCGAGTGCCAGGTCGAACGCGGGATGCGCCTGAATCCATGCCACGTATCGCGGCCAGTCCACACCGATCGCGAAGTCGATCGCCGACATGGTCGCGTCCCGCGCGGGCAGGTCTGTGCTCAACAGCAAGTAAATCAGCACCTGCCCCACAGCCGCGAACGCGAAGATCTGAGCCATCGTGTCGAACAGGACATAGAGGCCCCGATTCTTACGCCACAAAAGACTGGCCCACGCGGCTACGGTCGGGATCAGCAAAAGCGGCACGAGTCCGATGAGCGGGCGTAACACGAAATGAAAATCGCTCAGGCCAATCCAAACCGCGTCGATCACCGCGAGCACCGCGAGAAATACCCATTTCGCGACCGACTCTCCGATAATCTCTTTGTTCAAGATTTGTCCCCGGCCAATATATTCATGATCGGTTCGCGGCGGTCATCCATTCTGCCATTATATCATTTCCTCGCCTGGGCGACAACGCGGAAATCTTTCGATACGCGCTGTCCCTTCGCCGGCCATCGCATCGCCCGCGGGCGCCGCTTCCGGCTGGCCAACGGCGCCCCGCCTGGCGTCGCGGGATTGCCCCCATGAGTATCAGCGGAAATATCCGCGGAGCGGCCAGATCAGACCGTCGCGCCAGCCCAACGCCGCCTCGCCGGTGCCAAGGCCGGTCGAGGGGAATTCGCCTCGCGCCGGCAACCGGGCCGTCCCGAATATCAGGTCAAGCAGCGGCAGAAGCTTACAGAAATTCTTGTTCTGGTGCTCTCGCTGGACCGAGTGGTGGATGCGGTGATATTGTGGATTGTTGACGACAAGACCGAAGACGCCGAACGGAACCCTGATGTTGACGTGAACGCAGGCGTCGAAGAAGAAATAAAACGCGGACGCGACGGCGATGATCGTATCGGGTGTCCGGAACAGCACGGCGACGACGGGAAAGAGCGCCGTCAACGCCAACTGTTCCGCCCAGAAATGCCGTGCCCCGGTGATGAGGGTGAGCGCCTCCGCGCTGTGATGCAGCGAATGCATCGCCCACAGAGCGGGGACAAGATGCTGGACCCGATGGATGAAATAGGCGGCGACGTCAGTCGCCAGGACATAGACGGCAAGGGCGACGGCGAACCACCATCCATCCGCGCGCAGGACGATGAACCCGCCCCCAGCCGCGTTGACGATCATCGCCGCGCAACCGCCTGACAGTGGTCCCAGCAGCAATCTCGGCAACACGTTGAGGGCGGCCAGCTTGAAGTCGACACGAACGGCACCGCGGGGCTGCGCCGGCTCGATCGGGAACCGTTTCTCCGCCCACATCATGGTGGCGATCAACGGCATGACAAGCAGCGCGGCGATGAGCAGATCGGCGATCGACCACAACAATATCACGGGCGGTCCGAGCCCATCGCTCGCGGCGGCCCCGGTTGGCCGGCCTCAATCAAGGCATTGTGCCGCTCGTCGTCACGGCCGGCGACGTTCATTGCCATGCCTCACTGGTCCGATCGTTCCCCGCACGAAATTCCGCCGCCAGCCACGCATCGAGACGGCCGACACGACCATGACGAAGCTGAAACCAGCCGAAACCCAGGTGTGGCCGGACAATTCGTGGGCCCGCGCATTGTGCCAACGGGAGATCAACAGCAAGACTCCGGCGCATTCAGGAATCCAGTTCCCATAACCAGTGTTCAGCGTCAAATCGATCGCCTGGCGCTGCCTCGCCCAGGCCACATAACGCGACGAAACGACACCGATTGGAGCGTCCGCCGCGAGCAATTCGTGTACCGTGACGGCCGGCCGTTACTCAAGAGAAGATGCACGGATACCTGGCGTTTTGCCGCGAGCGCTATCAATTGAGCGACGGTGTTAAACGGAACCTGGTGGTCGCGCGACGACAGGCTCGCCCTTATCGCGCTGGTTGGGATCACCGAAGGCGGCAAACTCCCAGCTGCCCTCGCATAACGAAACAACCATCGCGCGAAAAAGTTCTCGCGCGCGACGATCAAAAGGATGGCGAGGAAGACTCGTCTCCCGAATCGTCGCGACGCTCAGAGCAAGCCCAGCATCGGTTCAAGTGAGAGATGCGCCGCCACATGCCCGGCCAGGGCGGCAAGCCATCCATGCTTCCAATAAAGATGGCCCCACAACAGGCCAGCTATGCCGTGCAACAGGATCTCGCGGGAAACCACCAGCGGAGTGAATGACAAGGACGCCAGGTAACCCGAGTGGAATGCCGGGTACGCCACGAACGCGACGAAAACGATCGCGGCCCGGAAACACCAATCGCGCCGGCCGGCCAGGGCGACCAGGAGCCACGCCACGGCGGACATCGCGACCAATCGAAACGCGATCTCATCGAACAGCACCGGTGGGATGAAATGCATGAACCGCTGAAGGATCGGCGCTCCGGACATCGACTGCGACGCGGGGACAACGCTGTGGAAAATCAGCGTGTCGGCGAGCGCCACATAGGCGCCGAAGGCGAGACCCGCGATGATCGCGAACCCGAGCGACCGCGGACTGTCCGGCAAGATCCTTAGCCCGAGGCGCTCCCACGGACGATCTGATCTCGCCTCGCCGATCGTCATCTCTGTTTCACCTGATTGATCGGACAGGTTATCCGGCGGTTTGCGTTGTGTAAATCGATCGTATCGGCACCCCGCAGCATCTGCTCGGCACGCGGGTGACCCGACGGCGACTCTCGCGCGCCGCGGGTGCGGTTGACGCGCGTCGGCCCAGGCGCGCCGCCGCCAGCCGCGCCATGGCGGGCGGCACCAGGTGGCCGTTGCGGACCGTCGAGTCGTCAGCGGTGGAACCTGGGCCAGGCGAACACCGCCACGCGACCCGGCTCCCGGCGCGGCGGCCCCCAATCGACGTCCGGTTGAAAGAGTTTTCCTTCCATGAATGGCCGGGCCGTCGCCGGCATGGCTCGCCCGGGAAATAGTCCAGACCTACGCTGGAAACTTAACCCTTTTGTAACCCTCGCGGTGGAGACTGACGGGGTGCCGGCTCACAGGCCATGAGGTTCGTTGTGTCCAAACTACAACAATCGTTACCGCTTTTGTCGGTTCTGGTCCTGTTGCAAATCCTCGATGTCGTAACGACGGACCTGGTCCCGCATCTGGAAAGCAATCCGGTCGTCTTGTTCTTATTCCAACATCTCGGTGAGATGTGGTGGCTGCCAAAAGCCGGTATTTGTCTCGCGATCGCGGCGGGTGTCTTCAAGGCGAAACGGATTCCCCGGCGGTCTCTGGTCCTCGTGACAGCCGCCTATGCGGTCGTCGTGAGTATCAACGTGGCGAACGTGCTCGCCGTGTATCTGGCCTGAACCGAACGTTACCCGGCTTCCGAGACAACCTGGTGCACCATCTGAGATTCATTTGAATATGTTGTCGTGGCGGCGGAGAATTTCCGGTTGAGCAGCCACGCATCGGTCCGGTCCGGCCCCCCATCTTCGTCACCGCCGTTCCCGATCGCGGCTCAGTCCGGCTGCCGCGTGCGCGTCTCCACCGCGATGCGATGCCGCCCCGAGCGACGGTCCGCGGCGGAAAGCCGTCGCGATAGCAGTGTCCGGGACCCGCGAACCAGCCGCGAAACGCGGCTCTGCCGGGCCGCTGAACCCGCCGGATAAATTCCGGTATCCTCGCCCATGTCGCGCCGCTTCCCGCGGACCGCGCCCGCACCATGCGTTGCAACCACCTTCACCCTATCGTCTGACGGGCTCGCGAGATGCATCCAACGAACGGTATTACCCAGGCGGCCGATACGATCAGATCCGGGTCCGCGCTGACCGAATCCACATTCCTTCAGATCGGCGAGACGCTGCAATCCTCGATCGAAATTCTCGCGAGCCTGACGGACAGGTTCGAAGCCGTCCTGACGGAGCTCCGGGGGGAAAAGCTCGGCCAGGCGCTCAAGGCGCTGTCGCGAACGGCCGCCCGGATCGCCGAACCGGACGACACCCAGACCGGCGTGAGCGCCCGACTCGCTCGCCAGCTTGTTCTGTCGGAAGCCGTCGCCGATCGCATCGCCAGGCTGACGGACTCGCTTGGCGACGTTGCCGTTCTCGCGATGAATGTGAAAATCGCCGCCGCCCACATCCGTGTGCCGGGGATCGATTTCTCCAGCTTCGCCGAGGAGATCGGACGCACGCTGCGGATCGCGCACCGCAGCCTCGCCGGCTTCAGCGCCGAGCTGGGGACCGTGTGCCAGCATCTCGCCGCCGCGCACGCGGGGCAGCTCGCGTTCGAGCGGCACCAGAGGGAAGCCGCGCGTTCGATCAGGGAACGCCTCATGGCGACCGTGGAAGCGCTCACGCGGCAAAACCAACGCGCGGCGCGGGCGACCGTGGCGGTGCGACAAAGCAGCGTTCGCGTCCGGCAATCCATCGGCGACGCGGTCATGGCGCTCCAGATCGGCGACATCACGTGCCAACGTCTCGAACATACGGATTACGCACTGGGTCTGCTCGCGGCGATGCGGAAGCCGCCGGTGGATGGGTATCCCGCGCTTGATGGCCACGAGCAAAACACCTTCGCGATCCTGACCCATCGGTTGCAGGCGGCGCAATGTTCGGATGCCGCGCGGGCGTTCGACCACGAGGTGACCAGGATCACCGAATCCCTCGGCAGCCTCGCCGAGGAGGCGCACGGCTTGTGGACCCTCGGCGGCCCAGCCTACGGCGCGTCGGATCGCGGAGGCAGCACGGTCCTCGCGGCGCTTGAAGGCCAGGTCGGCGAGGCGCTGGCGCTGTTCGAACAGTTTGAGGCGACACGGGCCGAGGTCGCCAGCACCACGGCAAAGGTCTCCGACGCGACGGCGAGCCTTCGCGGTCACCTGCGAAAAATGCAAACGCTGGAGGCCGACATTCGAATCATGGGCCTCAACACGACGTTCAAATGCGCGCGGATCGGGCGGGAGGGCCTCGCGCTGAGCCTGATCGCCCAGGAGTTGCGAACCTTTGCGTATGGGTTCGCGAAGGAAGCGGGCGCGCTCGTGGGCGTGGTAGAGACCATCGCGGCGATGGCGGGTTCGTTGGCTGGCGGGACCAGGTCGGATGGGTCGATGCTCATCGCCGCGGGGATGCGGGAGATCAGGGATTCGGTGTCCACGCTGCGCCAGGTGGGACAAATCCTGGACGATGCATTGGCGGATCTTGAGCGTGACAGCGGGCGGGTTGTCACGTTGCTGGAGGATACGGTGGCCGATCTCGCGGCCCGCGACGAAATCGGCCGTATGCTGCGTGAAGCCGCGGAGGTGCTGGCCGCGACGGCGCCATATGGGTATCTCGAGCCGGATGAGCTGACCCCTCCCCTGCTGCGGATGATTGGATTGGTCGCACTCGGCTACACGATGGCGAGCGAGCGGGCGGTGCATGAAAAGATTCTCGGCCGCTCCGCCGGTGTCGTGGCTGACGCCGGAACCGAGGCAAGCCCCGAGGTGGAGGACGTCCTGTTTTAGCGTGATCGCTGAATAGTCGGAAAGCGTGAATCACGCTCTCAATCAAACGTGCGTTAAAGCGTCATTGCTTCAACCTGAAGCTATCATGCTTTAACGCGGGCCACGGCAGCTCACCAATCCGCCCCGCGCATGCGAAGTCCGCGCGAGGCAACCGCGTCGCCGTTCATGCGCCTCGACCATCGCGGGCCGCCAGATCGACGAATTCTCGCCGGATGTGACCTCGCGGACCGCTCGAGGCGCCGGGTGAAATCGCGCGGACCAGAACTTCACCGGTCAGCGTGTTGAACCTGATCTGCTGGCCGTGCGTGCCGCCCGTGCGCCGCGCCGTGATCCTGATGCGGTCCAGCCGCAACCGTTCCAGCGCGAGTTCAACATTGTTGGATCCGACCGTCTGGCCACCCCCGAACGGGAGCACGGCGGCGCCGCCAAAAACCTTCGCCTGAAGATCAGCGAACCGGCACCCGAGACGCAAAATTCCGGTTTCGAGTTCATCCATCGCCACGTCGCCGTAACGTGTGCTCTTTTCCCCGTCCGGGCAGATGGGCAGGACGAAGTGGTTCATTCCCCCGACGCCGCGTCGCTTGTCCCAAAGACACACGGCGACGCAGGACCCAAGCACCGTCGCGAGAATGCGCGGGGCGGCACTGCAAACGATATCGCCCTGCATCAGCGATACCTGTGCCGAGGGCAGCTCCGGCGGCGCATCGTCCAACGGCGGCGTCATCGCTTGCCCGCCCGTATGATCTCGGTCGCGAGAAGGTCGAGCGGCAGGACCTTGTCGGCCGCGCCGCGCGCGATCGCTTCCTTCGGCATGCCGAACACCACGGACGTCGCCTCGTCCTGCGCGATCGTGAGCGAGCCCGCGCCCTTCATTTCACCCAGACCGCGGGCGCCGTCATCCCCCATGCCGGTCATGATGATGCCCAGGGCGTTGGCACCGGCGAAGCGGGCGGCGGAGCGGAACAGGACGTCGACCGACGGACGGTGCCGGGATACCAGCGGCCCGTCCTTCACCGCAACGTAATAGCGCGCGCCACTGCGTTGCAGCAGCATGTGCCGGTTCCCCGGCGCGATAAGTACCCGGCCGCGCAATATGGTGTCGCCATCGGCCGCCTCCTTCACCTCCATCGCGCAGAGGCTGTCGAGGCGGCGGGCGAAGGCTTCGGTGAATTTCTCGGGCATGTGCTGCACGATGGCGATGCCGGGACAATCCACCGGCAAACCCTCCAGCACCACGCGCAACGATTCGGTGCCGCCGGTGGAGGCGCCGATACAGACGACGGTTTCCGTGGTGCGCACCATGGCCTGGCCGGCCACGGGCGCCGGCATCATCACATCGGCGGTCAGTTTCTCTTGCGGGACGAGCGGCATCTTATCGTTGGCGGACCGGTGGCCCGGCACCCGTTTCAGCCGCGCCCGAGCCGCCGCCTTCACGGAATCGCAGATGCGGATGCTGCTTTCGCGCAGGAATTCCGGCGCCCCGACCCGCGGCTTGAGGATGATATCGACCGCGCCCGCCTCCAGCGCCTGCATCATCGTCGCCGACCCTTCCTCGGTCAGCGACGAGCACATCACCACCGGCAGCGGATGCTGCGCTATGAGCTTGCGCAGGAACGTGATGCCATCCATCCGCGGCATCTCGACATCGAGGGTGATGACGTCCGGCACCTCGTCCTGAATGCGGCGCGCCGCGACGAACGGATCCGACGCGGTGCCGATCACCTCGATCTCCGGGTCCGCCTCGAGAATTGCCGTCATCGTCTGGCGGACCGACGCGGAATCGTCGACGATCAGCACGCGCACCCGCGGTTTCATGACGTGCTCACAGGCGGCGAAACACGGTGGGGCCCACGGGCGCCAGCGGCAAATCAAAGCTCGCGATCGTTTCCGAGTGGCCGAGGAACAGATAACCGCCAGGCCGAAGGTGCTCGCACAACCGTTGCAGCACCGCGTCCTGTGTTACTTTGTCGAAATAGATAAGCATGTTCCGGCAGAAGATGACGTCCATTTCCCGATCCACGGGATAGGGCGGCTCCATGAGGTTGACCCGCGCGAACCGTACCGTGGCGCGCAACTCGGGCGCGATCCGCGCCTGGTGGCGGGAGCGATCCTTCGAACGCCAGACATAGCGGTGGCGGAATTCCGGCGGCACCGGCTGCATCATCGCATCCGGGTAAATCCCGGCGACGGCGGTTTCGAGCACCTCGGTGGAGATGTCGGTCCCGATGATATCGAAACGAAGACCGCCGGAGATGGTCGAGCCCAGATCGGCGAGAACCATGGCGAGCGTGTATGGCTCGGCACCATTCGAGCAGGCGGCGCTCCAGAGCTTCAGGGGCCGAACCTTGCCCGCTGACCGGGACAGCAGCGCCGGCACGGCCTGTTCCGCCAGGACACGGAAATGGTCGGGCTCGCGAAAGAATTCGGTCTTGTTCGTGGTCATCACGTCGATCAGCGGCACCGTTTCGCTCGCGAGACCGTTCCGTTCGAACAGATAGTCGCAATATTGCTTCAGAGAAGACACGCCGGTCGCCCGCAAGCGGCGGCGCAGGCGCCCTTCCACCATGGTGATTTTGGTCGGCGGTATCTTGATCCCGCTGTAACTCTCGATAAACGCCGCCAACCGCTGAAAATGACGCTGGCTCAAATGGTCGTGGCCGTCGGCCGGCATGGTCGCGAACGCTTCCATTCATCTACATCCGTTCAAAATCGGCGTCGCGATGGTCGGCACCGCCGTGCGCGAGATTGAGCGCGACGCCGTTGCCCTTGCTCTTCGCGCGTGCCGGCATGAACTTCACCGACCCGGGCTTCACCGCGATGGGCTTCACCGGCCTGGCGGGAGCGCTCGCCGGCGCCGGCCGGCGCGGCGTGGCGGGTATCCGTTTCGAGGCCGGGGCAGTCTCCTCGATGTGGAAATAGGCGATGGTGGACTGTAGTTGCTCGGCCTGCGCCGCCAGTTCCTCCGAGGTCGCCGACATCTGTTCGGACGCACTCGCGTTCTGCTGCGTCACTTTGTCGAGTTGCTGGATCGCCTGGTTGATTTGGTCCGCCCCGACATCCTGCTCGCAACACGCGGCGCTGATCTCCGTCACCAGTTCCGCCGTCTTGCGGATGTCCGGCACCAGCCGGCTGAGCATTTCGCCGGCTTCCCGCGCCGCCGTCACCGTCTGCGAGGACATCGTGCCGATGTCCATTGCCGCGGTCTGGCTGCGCTCGGTCAGCTTGCGAACCTCGGAGGCGACGACGGCGAAACCCTTGCCATGCTCGCCGGCACGGGCCGCCTCGACCGCCGCGTTCAGCGCCAGCAGGTCGGTCTGCCTAGCGATCTCCTGCACGATGGTGATCTTTTCCGCGATGGTCTGCATCGCCTGCACGGCGCCGGCCACCGCCTCGCCGCTTTTCTGCGCGTCGAGCGCCGACTGGCGGGCGATCTTTTCCGTTTGCGTGGCGTTGTCGGCGTTCTGCTTGATGTTGGACGCCATCTGCTCCATCGAGGAGGACGCTTCCTCCGCCGCCGAGGCCTGTTCCGTCGCCCCCTGTGACAACTCCTCCGAACTCGACGACAATTCCTGGCTACCGGACGAGACGTTGTCCGCCGCGCCCAAGGCCTCGGACACGACGACGCGTAGCCGCTCGACCATTTGATTGACGTGGCCGATGAGGTCGCCGATCTCGTCATGCGACGTGATGTCAGCCGTCCGCGTCAGATCGCCGCCGGCGACCGCCTGGGCGAGCACACCGGCCCGGCTGAGACCGCGGCTGATGCTGAGCGCGATCCACACCCCGGTCGCCGCCGCGAGCAACATCGAGACCAGGACAACGCTGATCAACAGCAGCCGGGCGCTCTCATATTCGCGCTGCGCGTCGGCCTCGGCATCGGCCAGGCGCCTGCGGTTGAGATCGACGACCTGCTGGAGGGCGGCGCGTGTCTGGGTGACGAGTTGTCGCGCCGGGCCCAATGACAACTCGCGCGCCTGCGCCCGGGCGTCATGCTGAACCGCATCGATGATCTTGTCCTGAATGAGCGATAATTGCTGCCAGAGGGTGCGCGCGGCGTTCCATAGCGGCTTTCCCTCCACGCTGGCGGTGGCTTCGGCCTGATCAAGCCGCGCGGCGAGCTCCGGCCGCAGTTTGGCGAGTTCCGCCAGGAAACTTTCCGTTTGCTCCTTGGTGTCCGACAAATTGAGGTTCTTCTCCGCCCGCACGATCGCGAGCAGTTGTTCGGACATCTCCTGCGACAGGATCACCCGCTGGGCCGGCCCTTGCACCACGTGATCCAATGTCGCGTTCAGCGACGAGAGATAGTTGATGCCAAGCCAGGCGGTCACCGCCGACAGGACGATGACCAAGGCGAAGGACAGTCCGAGTTTGGCTTTCACGGTGATACGCATGGCATGGGTGCTCCAAAGGAAGCGGCGGGGATTGGTCAGGCGGCGGCGTTGAGGCCGACGGCCGGAGCGTGATCGGATGCCCCGAGGAACGCCGGTTCGTCGGATGCGAACAGGCGGCCCAGATCGAACACGACGACGAAGTGCTCGCCGCGCCGCCCGATGCCGCGAATGTACTCGGAGCGCCATTTGGAGCCGATTTCCGGGGGTGGTTCGAGCCTGCCATCGTCGAGCGGGGCGACCTCGTAGACGCGGTCCGCGACCAGCCCGAGAACCAGTTGTTTTCCGGCGATCGCCACGTCGAGCACCATGATGCGCGTGCCCTCGGTCACCGCCGCGGCGGGCAGGCCAAGCTTCACCCGCAGATCGATCACCGGCACGCTTCGGCCGCGCACATCGATCAGGCCGGCGAGGTGCGCCGGCGCGTCGGGCACCCGGAACATCGCCCGCATGTCGAGAATTTCGAGCACCGTTTCGACCGGCACCGCGAACACTTCCTTGTCGATGCCGAGCATGACGAACTGCGTGTCCGTCGTCGCCGTTTCCTGATCCATTGGCCTACATCCTCTCGAACTCAGCGTCGCGCTGATCGGCGCCGCCGTGGGAGAGATTGAGGGTGACGCCGTTGCCCTTGCTCTTTCGCGGCGGATTGCCCGCCGGCGCGAACTTCGCCGCCGCGGGCTTCCCTTGCCTGGCGATCGATTGGAACGTCCGGCGTGGCGCGGCCTGGTCACGTTGTGCCGCGGCCGGCGCATTCGTCTCGATCCGGAAATAGGCGATGGCGGCTTGCAACTGTTCCGCCTGGGCCGCCAGTTCCTCCGATGTCGCCGACATCTGCTCCGAAGCACTCGCGTTCTGCTGCGTCACCTTGTCCAACTGTTGGATCGCCTGATTGATCTGGTCCGCCCCGACATCCTGTTCACGGCACGCGGCGCTGATTTCCGTCACCAGCTCCGCCGTCCTCTTGATGTCCGGCACCAACCGGCCGAGCATCTCACCCGCCTCCTGGGCCGCCTTCACCGTCTGTGACGACACCGTGCCAATTTCCCCGCCGCGGTCTGGCTGCGTTCCGCCAGCTTGCGGACCTCGGAGGCCACCACCGCGAAGCCCTTGCCGTGCTCGCCGGCACGGGCTGCCTCGACCGCGGCGTTCAATGCCAGCAGATCGGTCTGCCGGGCGATCTCCTGCACGATGGAGATTTTCTCGGCGATCGTCTGCATCGCCTGCACGGCGCGGCCCACCGCCTCACCGCTGGTCTGCGCGTCGACCGCGGACTGCCGCGCGATCTTCTCGGTCTGCGCGGCGTTGTCGGCGTTCTGCTTGATGTTGGCGGCCATCTCTTCCATCGACGACGACGCCTGTTCCGCCGCCGAGGCCTGTTCCGTGGCGCCCTGCGACAGTTCCTCGGAGCTGGAGGAGAGTTCCTGACCGCCGGCCGAGACGTTGTTCGCCGCGCCTGAGGCTTCCGTCACGACGGTTCGCAACTTCTCCAACATGCGCTCCAGAGCGATGCCGAGCGTATCGTTATCGGACAGGCGCTTCGCCTCGACGGTCAGGTCGCCGCCGGCGATCGCATTGGCGACCTCCGCCGTCGCCCGCAAATTGGCCGTCATGCGATTGAGCGCCCCGACCATGTCCTGAATTTCATCATTGCCATTCACCGTCGCTTCCTGGTGCAAATCGCCGATGGCGACGGCATTCGCGAGTACGATGGCGCGCGCCATCCCGCGGCTGATGGCGAGCGCGATCCACACCGCGGCCGTGATCGCGATCAACGTCGATATCGTTACCGCAACGAGCAAGAGAAGCCGGGCATTCTCATACTCATGCTGTGCGTCGGCCTCGGCGTCGGCGAGGCGCCGGCGATTGAGCTCGACCACCTTCTGCAGGGCCGCGCGGGCATCGGTGACCATTTGCCGTGCCGACCCCAGCGACAATTCGCGCGCCTGCGGTCGCGCGTCGCGGTGGATCGCGTCGATGATCTTGTCCTGCGTCGACAAATATTGTTGCGAGAGGCTGCGTGCGGCGGCCCAGAGCGGCTTGCCCTCCGCGCTGGCGTTGGCCTCCTCCCGTTCAATGTTCGCGATGAAGTCGGGCCGCAGCCTGCCGAGTTCCGCCTCGAAACTGTCGGCTTGCTCCTTGGTGTCCGACATGTTGAGGTTCTTCTCCGCGCGCACGATCGCGAACAGTTGTTCGGACAACGCCTGCGACTAGATCAGGCGCTGTGTCGGTCCCTGCACCACCCGGTCCAGCGTCGCGTTCACCGACGCCAGGTTGGCGATGCCAAGCCAGGCGGTGATCACCGACAAGACGATGACCGCCCCGAAGGCCAGACCAAGCTTCAATTTTACCGTGATGCGCATCGTTATCTGTTCCTTCAGGATACCAAGGCCGGCGCGGCCGGCGGTTGTTCCGGCGTCAGGGCGCCATTGCCGGCGCTCTCGTGCGCGGCGCCCGAGAACACCCGCGCGATATCGAGCACGACGATGAAGTCGTCGCCGCGCTTGCCGATGCAGCGAATGAATTCCGGCCGCCATTTCATGCCGACCTTCGGTGTGTCCCGCAGCGACGCGGCCGCGACCTCGACGACCTCATGCACTTTGTCGGCGCGGATGCCGGCGATGATCGGCTCACCGTCGAACTCAAGTTCAAGCACCACGATGCGGGTATCTTGCGTCGGCGGTTTGCGCTCCATGCCAAACCGGAAGCGGAGATCGGCGAGCGGAACGACCTTGCCGCGCACATTGATCAGCCCGTTCACGAACGGCGGACCGTGCGGCACTTCGGTGATCGGTACGAGATCGAGGATCTCGCGCACATGCACCGCCTCGATCGCGAACATTTCGCCCTCGAGGTCCAGCGTCAGCACCTCAAGCGGCCGGTTGCCGTTCCATGTCGTCATACCGCATGCCCCCTTGGCTCGCGCCCTTGAATCGCTCTTCGTACCGCTGTCCGTGTTCAACCAGGTGAGCGATATCCAGGATGAGCGCGACGGTGCCATCGCCCAGGATGGTCGCGCCGGAAAAGATCTCGACGTCGGCGTGCAGCTTCGACAGCGACTTGATTACCGTCTGGTGATCGCCGATCACCTGATCGACGACCAGCCCGACGCGAAGCTCGCCGGCCGAAACGATCACCACTTTCTGATAACGATCGGCCGGCGCCGACGTGTTGAACAGCTCCCGCAGCCGCAGGAACGGCACCAGATCGCCGCGAATGTTCAGGAAGCCGCGGCCGCGCGAGCGTGCATCCTCCTCGGTGCTCAGCTCCACGCATTCTTCGACCGCCGACAGCGGAATGACGTAGCGGCCAAGGCCGACGCGCACCAGCAGTCCGTCGATGATCGCCAACGTCAATGGCAGGCGCAACGTGACTTCCGAGCCACTGCCTTCGGTGCTGACGATGTCGATCGTGCCGCGCAAGCCGTCGATCGCGCGCTTCACCACATCCAGGCCAACGCCGCGGCCGGACAGGCTGGTCACCTCGCGCGCCGTGGAAAATCCCGGCTGGAACAGGATCTGGCACAGTTCGCTGTCGGTGATCCGCGCGCCTGGCGCGAGCAGCCCGTTCTCCTCGGCGCGGGCGCGAATGCGGGCGCGATCCAGGCCGCGCCCGTCATCGGCGATGGAAACGAGCACTTCCGCGCCCGCATGGCAGGCGGACAGGGTAATGCGGCCTTGCGCCGGCTTGCCCGCCGCGGCACGGCCCTCGGGAGTCTCGAGCCCATGATCGATGGCATTGCGGATCAAATGAATCAACGGATCGTTGAGCCGCTCGATCACCGTCTTGTCGAGTTCGGTTTCCTCGCCGATCGTGACAAGGTCGATCGTTTTGCCGAGTTCGCGCGCCAGATCATGAACGAGGCGGCGGAACCGCCCGAATAACTGGCCGATCGGCAGCGTGCGGATACCCATCGTCGTATCGCGCAGCTCCAGCGACAGCCGCTCGATCTCCTCGGCGACCGCCTTGACCGCCGCGTCGCTGCTGGCGGCGGCGATCTGGCGCAGCCGCGACTGCGCGATCACCAGTTCGCCGACGCGGTCCATGAGTTCGTCGAGCCGCTCGGCCGGAACGCGAATGGTGCTGACGGTTTTCGCGGCGTGCGGATCGGCGCGGCCAGGCGGCTGACCGGCCGGGACCGGCGCGTGTCGCTCTGGCGGCGGGGCAGCCGACGCCTCAGCCGCGGTCTGGCGCTCGGCCGCCGGCGTCCCGGCGCCGCCACCGGGGCGCGCGATCTCCACCGAGGGGACCGGCTCAATGTCGCATTCCATGTCGTCGAGGACAAAGAAGAACACCTGTTCGATCGCCGAACGCGGCTGGTCCGTGCGCACCGACACGTCCCAGTGCAGATAACACGCGGCCGGATCGAGCACTTCCAGCGGCGGCACGTCCTCGGTCAGCGTGATCACGGAGCAAGGGCCAAGCGCGCGCAGCTCGTTCAGCAGCAGCAGCGGATTGGTTCCCGTCGCCATCGCGTCACTGGGCAGGCGAAACCGCACGCGCCAGGTCACCTCGGCGCTTTGCGTTGGCGTGACCGCGGCATCCAGGAAGCGCCGCAGATCGCCAAGGATCGCGTCGCCGACGACGGCGTCCGCGTTCGCCGGTTGGTCGATCAACTGACGCATCTGATCCTTGGCGGCGAGCGCCACCCCGATCAGTGCCCGGGTCGGCGCGATCCGCCGCTTGCGCACATGGTCGAACGCGGTCTCCACGTGATGGGTAAACGCGGCGACGGCATCGAAGCCGAACATCGCGCCGGACCCCTTGATCGTGTGCAACGCCCGGAACGCCGTGTCGATCAGTTCGCCGTCGTCGGGCCGGTGTTCGAGATCGAGCAGCGTCTGCTCGAGTTGCTCCAGCAGGTCCTGGGCTTCCTGAAGAAACAATTGCGCCGGATCGATGCCGCTCATGAGCCAAGGACCTTTCTGACAACCGCGACGAGTTGCTCCTGCTGGAACGGCTTGGTGATCCAACCGGTGGCGCCACCCGCCTTCGCTTCCTTTTTTCGTTCCGCGTCGGATTCGGTGGTCAGGAACAGGATCGGCACGCCGCGATACGCCGGCAGCTTGCGCAACGCGCGGATCAGGCCGAGCCCATCCATGACCGGCATGTTGAGGTCGGTCACCACCATATCCAGCGGGCTGGCCTGTGCCTTGGCGAGGCCGTCCGCGCCGTTGACGGCCTCAACCACTTCGTAACCGGCGCCGGACAGGGTGAACCTGACCATCTGGCGCACGCTCGGCGAATCGTCGACGGCGAGGATCCGCTTCGTCATGTCGCGGCGAACCAGAAGGCGCCGGCATCCGCGGATGCCCCCTCGGCCACGACGCGGAAGCCCGCGCAGGTCAGCGTGTCGAGCAACGGCCCGTTCGGGGGCGCGGCGAGGGCGACCGTCTTGCCCGAGCGTGTCGCGCTGACGCGCGCCGCGATGAGCAACTGGACGAAGCTCAGATCGACTTCGGTGGCATCGCCGCACTCGATCGCGATGTTGGACTCGCGTTCGAGCGCTTCCCGCAGGGTCGCGCGGACGACTTCGGCGGTGCGTATGGTCAATGCACCTTCGAGAATAACCTGGCCGGCTGAGGTATCATGCTGTGTCATGAACGCGATCCGTTGTGGCGGGCGGCGGGATCGATCGCACTCAGGCGTACGCGGGACGCGGCGGCGCGAGGGGCACTCCCCAACAGCCTCCGCGTCTCACATGGCACCTGACCGCGACCGGAACGCCGGATCCGGGCTGGTCTGTCCGTGGCAAGCACTGTGAGCCCAATGGGTGAATCAGAGATTAAAGCCTCGCGTATTTCATCGGCCGACTCGCTTTGGCGGCACGACCATCAAAGCAGGGTCCGGGGGCGTGGCTCCGGCCGGCTATTCGTACCGGGACCGTAAGTATGGATTGAGGCGGCCAGCGGGTCCTCGCGCGAGAAACGCCGGGCTCTGTTTCCTCGCGGCGGATGGCGCCAATCGCTGAGAGCGGGCCTCTGTTACACGCAACGCGTGAGTTTCGGTCAGAGCATGGCGTGAATGATCCGCGCGCCACGCCCGGGTGATCGCGCAAGTCGGGAAATTGCCGGGCGGCGGCTTTCCGGCGCCAGCGTCGCCGCGTCGATCGCTACGTTTTTCGCCGTGACGCCGCCGGTTCGCGCTGAAGCGTGAGAGCCAGCCGGCAGCGCGGCCGTCGTGGACATGAGGGTTGTTTCCCGGCGTGACCGCGTGCGGTTTCGACCGGTGCGCCAGAAACCGCTGCCACGCCGCCAGTGACAAATCCGGCGCGCTCGATCGCGCTCCCACGCGTCGCATGTGCTAGCTGCCCAAATTGCAATACCTGACATATCCGCGAGGTTCGCGCGACGCGCCATGTTTCCAGGCCGCCGTCCGGTCGGGAGGGGCCCGAGGGGTACAGCAACGACACACCCCGCCGGGCCAAATCGCTGCCCAAGCCCCTCACCCCGCGATGCGCGGCAACACCTTATCGGTCAGCAACCGGAACGAACGGCCGCTCATCGGCGCCGCCATCAGATAGGTCATGCCGATCTGGCCGGCGAACGACTGGATCTGGTCGGCCACGCTCTCCGCGGTGCCGTGGATCATCACGTCGTCCAGATAGAACTCGACCGGATCCTTGCCGCCGAAACTCCGCGCCTCCTGGCGCACGTTGGCGTGCTTCGGTCCGACATAGGCGGCGATCGTCCATTCGGCCACGCGCTTCGCCACCGCGCGCGCCTTGTCTTCCGTCTCATCGACGGCGACGAGGCGGGCCATCGGAATGGTCCGGCCGGCGTCGCTGTAGCCGGCCTCGATCAGCTTCGCCGCGTAGTGTTGCCGCTTCCGGATCAGATCGGCGCGGGAGGAATGCGGGTCCATCAGGATCGAGTGGCCCAGGCTGGCGGCCCAATCGATGGCGGGGGTGGAGGAGGCGGCCATCCAGACCGGCGGGTGCGGCGTCTGGAGCGGTTTGGGCAGCACCTCGACACCGTCGTACTGGAAGAATTTGCCCTGGTAGGTGAGCCGCTGGTTGGTCCAGGCCTTCAGGACGATGTCGACCGTTTCGTGGAAGCGGGGGGCACTCTCCTCGCCCGGGATGCCGAAGGCGGCGAACTCGCTGCGCTCGAAGCCGCGGCCGGCGCCCCAGTTGACCCGGCCGCCGGAGAGGACGTCCAGCAGCGCCACTTCCTCGGCAAGCCTGAGCGGGTTGTAGAAGGGGGCCAGCGACACCGCCATGCCGATCCGCAGCCGTTTGGTGCGCGCGGCGGCCATGGTCCCCATCATGTGCACTGACGGGCAGACGGAGAAACTGGAAAAATGATGCTCGGCGAGCCAGACGGCGTCGTAGCCCGTCTGGTCCATGATGGAAAACCGCTCGAGCGCCGTTTCGTAGACCGAATTGAGCGGCACGGAGCGGTCGCGCCACCCGAAGAACTGCAGAATTCCGACTTTCATGTTCTCTCCCGTATCCGCGCGACTGCCCTCTGGGCCGCGGCATGGACCGACCCGGCGTCCCTGGGCGATGTTGGGTCGCCACGTGGCGAAAGTCCAACGCGGGGTGCCCGCCCACCGCATGATGTATCAACAATGCGGTCCGCGGTGGTCCTCAGTCCGGCGAGTCACAACGGCAAGACCGACCTGATGGTCTGCTGTCCGTTGACCACGCGGATCAAGGGATATCCGTTCAAGGTGGTTCTCGCGAGCCAGCCGGGCAGCGCGGTGCTCTCCGACCAGGTCAAAAATCTCGACTGGCGCGCGCGGCGGGCGGTGGCCAAGGGCAAGGTCACGGACCAGGAATTGCGGCAGGTCAGGGGGAAGTTACGGGCGCTGATTGGCTGACAGGTTGGCGGCGGTCCGCGGTTCCGAGGGCACAGGCGACCTCGACCTTAAACCACGGTCGGATATATTCTGATGGACAGTGAAGGAGTTCGCCCATGGGGACGTTGGATACTTCTCCAGGGAACGCTGTCCCGGAGCCGCTGCAACGGTCGCGCACCGACCTGTTGCGCCAACGGCTTGAACGCGCCGGTGCCTGCGAAATCGATATCTACCCGAAATTTAACCACGCCGGAGAGCCAGCCGTCCTGGTGCGGGTCAAACATCGTCTGGTCGATCGGCCCATTGAAGTCAGGGAGGTGATCGAGGCCGAGAGCGCCGCGCGCGATCTCGTCTGGGAACAGGGTGAGCGGCGTTTTGTTTATATCGACCATGATTATGATGAGAAGCAGAAGGTCGCCGGCGCGAGGTGATCGATGATTTCATCGCGTTGGCGAACCGGTTGGCCAGCGCCAGTCCGAACAAACCGCGGCAGGCGGACCCGCGGCGCGCCGTCTCACGCGACCCGCGAGGTGCGCACCGGCAAGGCGATGGTTTCCAGCGAAGTCAGATCGAGCGTGCGTGACGCATGATCGATATCCAACCCTACCACCGCCCCAGTGGCGTCGAAATCGGCATTGAGGCCGGAGACAATCTCCCGGGTTTCCACGCCGGCCCCCGACTTCAACTCGATGTACAAACTGTCCGTTTCTGGATAGTAGTGGAGTTTCATGGTTAATCCCTTACGAAATCGCGGTCAAAGAAGGCATTGTGCACCGTCTCCCCATCTTCAAGTGTCACGACACGTAGGACGCGCTCCTGGCCATCCCTCGCATCCAATACCGAAGCCCAGTGACGGACCCGCCCATCATCCTGGATCGTGCGGCGGAGTGGCGCCGCCAGCACCGCGTCGCACATTGCCCGATCAATGTCGCACATTGCCCGATCAATATAGGGCCGCTTTCGAAGCACCTGCTCCTCGAAGTAGCGTGTGGTTTTCACGCGAGACCCTCATCTCGTGACAGTAGCCGTTTTCATCGTCGCGCGCCATCTCCGAGCCAGCCTCGGCCGCCCCCCTCAGTACGGCTCCCGCACGAAAATAAACGTCGTCCCCGTGACGATCGGCGCGCTCGCCCCAACGAACGACACGTTGGCGTCCTTCACCTGCCGCGTCCCCGCCCGCCCCGACGCCTGCAACGCCCCCTCAATGATGTGCCACAGCCCGTGGATCCGTCCCGTCCCCAGACTGCCGCCAAACGTATTCAACGGCAGTTCCCCGTCCAGTTCGATCCGCCCGTCCTGGATGAAATCCAGCGCCTCGCCTTCCTTGCAAAACCCGTACGATTCGAGCCCGTAGATCACCGACGCCGAGAACCCGTCATAGATCTGCGCCACGTCGACATCCTTTGGGCTGAACCCCGACCGCTCCCAGGTCAGCTTCGCCGAACTGCTGCCGCCTTCCATGTAGCTGGAAAGGCTGCCGATGCGGCCCGCCACCTCGAAATGCAGCCGCTGACCGTAGCCCGCCAAATACGCCGGCGTCGGCTTCAGGTCCCGCGCCCGGTCCGCCGCCGTCAGGACGATGGCAACCGCCCCTTGCACCGGGATGTCGCAATCGAACAGGCAGAACGGATACGCGACCATGCGGGAGGCCAGGTAGTCCTCGCGCGTCAGCGGCGTGCCGTAAAAATACGCGTGAGGATTGTGCTGCGTGTGCTTGCGCTGCGTCACCGCCAGCGTCGCCATCTTCTCGCGGTTCTGGTTGTTCTTCTCCAGCCAGCGCGTATACGCCACCGCCATGCCCTGCCCAGGCCCGCCGAACCCGTATGGCGCGGTGAACTGCGTCGCCCCCTGGGCATACGCACCCGGCAGGTTCTGATAGGTGCCGCGCGGGTTGTGCATCGCCCGCCACACCACCGCGTATTTGCACACCCCCGCGAGCAACGCGTTCACCGCCTGCTGCACCGCGCCGCCGATGTTGGTCGTGCCCACCTGGATGTGCCAGGTCAGATTGGGCAGCTTCAGCATCGCCATCATGCAGTTGACCGACACGATGGAAATGCCGTCGACCTCCGCGTGCCCGGTCGCCGGCAATTCCGGATAGGTCGCCAGACCGTCGATGTCCGACATCTGAAGCCCGGAGTCCGCGACGGCTCCCTTCACCGCCTCCAGCGCATGGGCGGCGAGCGGAATGTCGGCCATCCGGGAAACCTTGGAATAGCCCACGCCACTGACGGCGATCTTGCAACGATTGTCCCACATGCCCTGTTCCCCCTATGCGCGCGCGAGACGAAACTGCGGCAGCGTGATGTCGTCGTTGAGTTTTTCGAAGATGACCTCGACGCGGCGGCCGACCTTCGCTTCGGTATACTCCGCTTCCAGCAGGTTGCCGGCGAGCAGCGCGCCGGGCGCCTCGTCGAGCTCGACGATGATGCTGGCGTAGGGCACGGCGGAGGCGAAGCGCTTGTCGCCGGTGTGGTACATGATGGTGTAGGCGTAGATCGCGCCGGCCCCGCGCACGGGTTCGAACTTCAGGTCCGTGCTGACGCATTGGACGCAGGTCGCGTAGGGCGGGTGCTGGAAGTGGCCGCAACTCTGGCAGCGTTGCAGTTCCAGAACGTGCCGGTTGGCGGCGTCCCAGAATGGTTTGGTCCATTCGTTGGGGACGGGGATCGGGCGGGTTACCTTGCTCCAGTCGCTCATGCTCGTTGCCTTGTGGCTGCGGGTTGGGCGCGAGTCTAAAGCGCCGCCGCGATCGGGGATAGCCTCTCCGCCGGCGGCGGTGGCCAGCCGGTGGCGGGTCTGTGTCGGTGGCGGGTCTGTCGGTGGCGGGTCTGGGCGACGCCGGGCGGTCGGATTACGATCACCTGACCGAAACAGCAAAGAGAATGGCGATGACCGAGGCGAAGCTGGCACCCAATCTGCCGCAATGGATGATCGATCACTCCAACCGCTATCTCTCCAGTGGCGGGACGGAGGGGCACATGTACACCATGAACATGCCCGGCCGGCCCACCCTGACGGTGCCGTCCCTGATGCTGACGACGACGGGCCGGAAGAGCGGGGAAAAATTCATGTTCCCGCTGTTCTACGGGCGCGCGGGCGATAGCTATTTCGTGGTCGCGTCGAAAGGCGGCGCGCCACAACATCCGAAATGGTATCTGAACATTCTCGCGAATCCGGAGGTCGAGATCCAGGTCGGCACCGCGAAACTGAAGGCGCGGGCGCGGACCGCTGCCGGCGAGGAACGCGCCCGGTTGTGGGAGAAGGGGCTGGAATTCTGGCCGCCCTACGCCGATTACCAGAAGAAGGCCGCGGATCGAGAGATCCCGGTGGTCGTGCTGGATCCTGTCGCGTAAGCAACAGTCTGACGACGGTTTTGACGATCGTCGGTCCTGGCCGGGTTGGACCGGCCAGGACCGATGATCACCGCACCGGGCGCCGGACGTCCGCCTATCGTTGCCGTAGGAGAACGATGCGTGCCTCATCCGCGAGCCCTGGAAAACATCCGCGTGGTGGACTTCAGTTGGGTCCGCGCCGGCCCATGGGCCACGCGCTGGCTCGGGGCCCTCGGCGCCGAGATCATCAAAATCGAATGGCCGGAATCCGAACGCGGCAGGCTCCCAAGCTCCACCACGCCGCGGCATCTCGAGGTCAACCTGAACACCTCGGGCAACTTCAACGACACCAACGTCAACAAGAAAAGCCTCAGCCTGAACGTCCGCTCCCGCAAAGGTCTGGAGATCGTCAAACGGCTGATCGCGATCTCCGACATCGTGATCGAGAACTTCAGCTCCCGCGTGCTGCGCAACTGGGGCCTGGGCTACGAACAACTGTGCGAGATCAAGCCGGACATCGTCTATGTGTCGATGTCGGGCTACGGCCATACCGGCCGGAATCACCACTACACCACGTTCGGTCCGGTGGCCCAGTCGGTGGCGGGGCTGACGTATCTCTCCGGCCTGCCGGACAAACCGCCGGCGGGCTGGGGCTGGTCGTATATGGACGATACCGGCGGCATGTATGGGGCGATGTGTGCCCTCACCGGCCTCTACCATCGCAACATGACCGGGCGCGGCCAGCATATCGATCAGGCGCAAATGGTGTCGAGCATTCCCCTCAACGGTCCGGCGCTGCTGGACTTCACGGTGAACGGGCGCGGGTCGCGGCGGGCTGGGTTTCCTCCGGGCAACCGAGCGCACTGGCCGGGTACGCCGCTGGTCAACAACTACCGCGGGCCGACGGTGGCGCCGCATAACGCCTATCGCACGCATCCCGGCGGCTATAACGACTGGTGCGTGATCGTCTGCCACTCTGACGAGGAATGGCAGCGCCTGGCCCAGGTGATGGGCGCGCCGCCCTGGGCCGGTTCGGAAAAATTCGCTACGCTCACCGGCCGCCTGGAGCACCAGGAGGAGCTGGACGCGCACATCGAAGCCTGGAGCATGACGCTGGGAAAATACGAACTGACGGAGCGCTGCCAGGCCGCCGGCATCCGCGCGCTTCCCGTGCAAAGCGCCGAGGACCGGGTGGAGCATGACCCTCAGTTGCGCGACCGGGGGATGTATCTGCCGATGGAGCATCCGGCGCTCGGAACGCACAAGGTGCAAAACGCCCCGTTCAAAATGTCGGCGACCCCGGCGGTGAATCACCTGCCCGCGCCCCTGATCGGTCAACACACACGGGAAATCGTCGAAGACCTGTTGGGCTATAGCCACGAAGAGCTGCGCGCGGGCTTCGACGACGGCACGTTCTGGCCCACGCGACGGGTACGCTTTCCTTACATGGAAGAAATGCTCCAATGAGCGAAGCCCAGGGCCCGCTGACGGGGCTGAGAGTCCTGGAGCTCGCGGATGAAAAGGGCCAGTTCTGCGGCAAGCTGCTGGGCGACCTTGGGGCCGATGTGGTCAAGATCGAACCGCCCGGCGGCGAGCCCTGCCGTCACGTCGGGCCGTTTCTCGACGACATTCCGCATCCGGAGCGCAGCCTGTCGTTTTGGTATTACAACACATCCAAACGCGGCATCACGCTGTGCCTTGAGACCGCCGACGGACGCGCGCTGTTCCGGCGGCTGGCGGCGGGTGCCGATGTCATTCTGGAGACGTTCCGACCCGGTTTCCTGGCCTCCCTGGGCCTCGATTACGAGTCGCTCCACGAACAGAACCCAGGGCTGATCCTGTGCGCCCTGACGCCGTTCGGCCAGACCGGCCCCTGGCGGGATTTTCTCTCCAGTGATCTGCTGCACATGGCGGCGGGGGGCGAGATGGCCTCCTGCGGCTATGACGAGGCGGACGTGCCGAACGCGCCGCCGATCGCGCCCGGAGGCGGCAACGCCTGGCACATGGGCTGTCATTTCGCTTACATTTCCATCATGGCCGCTCTGGTCTATCGAACGGTCTCTGGGCAAGGCCAATATATTGATGCGTCGATCCACGAGGCCTGCGCGCTGACGACCGAGTCGGCGGTCGCCAACTACATTTATCGCGGCGAGGTGCCGCGGCGTCAGACAGGCCGCCATCACGCGGTTGGTGTGACGAACCGGACCCAATTTCGCGCCAAGGACGGCACGTATGTCACGGCGCTGATTTCGGGCGGGCTGAACCCCAGGAACGTCAGGAACCTCGCGGATCTGATGGACAGTTACGGGCTGGCGGGCGATTTGAAGGAGCCGCGGTACCAGGACCCGGCGGTCATCGCGGCGAACACGTCGCACATCATCGACGGTCTGCTCGCGGGGTTCATCGCCAGTCTGCCGGCGGAGGAGGTTTACCATGCGGCCCAGGAACGCGGGTTCACGTGGGGGGCGGTGCGTGCCCCGGAGGCGCTGCTGGACGATGCGCATCTGCAGGACCGCGGTTTCTGGAAGCAGGTGGAGCATCCGGAGCTTGGCCGGAGTTTCGTCTATCCGGGCGAGGCGGCCATCTATAACGGCTCGCCGTGGCGGATCTCTCGGCGGGCCCCGCTGATCGGCGAGCACAACACGGAGATCTACCGCGACGAACTGGGACTGTCGCTTGGTGAGCTGTCGGTTCTGGCGGAAAGCCGTGTGATCTGAGGGAGTGGTCGTGAGGTCGGTGCGCGGTCGCGCAACCGCTGCTTCGGATGACTGCCGTTATGGCCGGACAGTGAGGTCAGGCGGACAGGACGGGCTTCGCCGGATGGATATGACACAGCCAGGCGGCATCATCCGAAGCAGCGCGGACGCGCCGGATCGTCGCTTGATGCATGGCCGGATTTGGTTGCGGGGACACGCAACCCCCTTTACCGAACTCGACTACGATGGCCGCAACAGTAATACCTGCGCGCTCAAAGTTTGACACATGCTTTTGCCCGTCCGTCATGGCCGGCCACCTCGTTCCGCACGTGCGGCGACAGATGGCCGGGCCAGACTGGCCAGACCCGGCCATGACGGTACTGGCGGCGGAGAGTGGTGCGTTAAGCTCACTCGTATAAGTTACCACCTGCATGACCGACCCGCCATGAATGAAAGGAATTCGCGACTTTCCTCAGATTCGGGGTAAATCTTTTCCACTTTCTGTTTAGATGCCGCCTCCTGCTCGATGGTAGCGCAGAACCTGACATTCGCGAACACCGGCGTGGGCGTTGGTGGTTTCCGGCCTCGCGGACGCGATTAAATGAACGCGGTGGGAATCTCCACCGCCCCTACGGGACCAGAATTGACGAGCCGTTTCGACGCTGACAAACAAGCAACCAACAATGACCGCTCCCCCGTTGGGTTGTGAACCCGCGTCCTTCGATCAGATTTTCGGCCCGCCAAGATCCTGCAACAGCGAGTCGGCAATGCCCTCTTCGTCGATGGCCACATGATATTCCTTCATGATCGGCGCCAGTTCCGCGTCCCATGATGCAACGGCTTCGACACCCTTAAGGGGGTGTCCTGGACGTGGCGTCGCCTTAACCGCGGCCAGGTAATCCACAGCACCGAAACGCCAAGGGCGCGCACCATATTCGCGCATGATGTAGTTGCCAATCCGCAAGCCCGGCCAGTCGAAATCACCATGATAACGCAGACGCGCACCCACCTGAGCCAACTGATTCAACAATCTCAGTGGCGCGGCGGAAGGCATGCCATCAGTGCAGATCATCGGTGCGCAATGTTGTCCGAGCCGGTCCGCGGCGATCGCCAGCAAATTAGCATTTTCGCAAACATACACCGCGCGGCCGGCGGCGGCCCAGGCCGGTGGTGAGCGCAATAGTTCGCGGAGGGAAACGTAGCCGGGCTCGCCCGGTACGTCCGCGCGGCTTTCCGGCCCGGCCGTGGGCAGATTGAGAAACAACGCGGGGCGCGCCAGTTCGTTGACCAATACGCCGGCTCTGGACCAGATGTCGCGCGTGGTCTCCTCGGGTGATTCCAGTTGAATAACGTCCTGCTCCCGTGAATCTCCGGGCATACAACCGGCGTCCTCCCGCGTGGGCGCGACGACCTGGCGCCAAACGGCTAGTACCAGAGTGGCTACCGGCCGGCTATCGTCGAGTGCATGGGCATCCCCGAGTACCTCGGCCGCGAGTTGCGACCGTGTCAGGCCGCTCGCGGGAAGGCGTCGGAGCACTGCTTCCACCCGGCGACACAGGTCCGCCGCCGAGTCGGGATTCCCGCCGGACAGGCGCTTGAGCAAACCGATGGCGACAGGCGACCTCAGGAAGCGTGTGAGGCCGGGATCCTCGCGACCATCGACCACCTCAGTCCACCTGGTCAGCATCAGACTGCGGGCCGCCGCGAGGTTGGTGATAGGACCATCAAGTTGTTCCAACGCATCGCGCAACGACGCGGCGATGCCCGACCGTGCCAACAATGCGTCAACCTCGCGAAGATCGATCCGAAGTGATCCAGAGAAGCGCGGCGAGCGGCCAATCAGTGACGCCAGCACAGCGTGTTCCTCGGTCGTGATCTGGCTGATGCGGAAGCCGTCATACGCCTGCCCCGGTTCGGCCCGTTCGAAACGCCGGCGCAAGCGTTTGCGGAGAGAGGCAAGATGATCGCCACCGAGCAGACGACGGAGCCGATCATCCGGGGGCGTGCTCATGGAATCGCGAACCGGCGGTCGGGCTCCTCCTCGCGTAGCCTGGCGCGGCCGTTCCAGGCCCAGCGTGAGACGAACACCGCGTCGATACCTTCGCGCCGCTGCAGATGGCAGATCGAAACCCCCGGCAGCTCGGCATAGCAGGCCCATTCGCTTTCGCTGGTAATGACGAAATCGAGATCAAACTCTCTGATCAGCGCCATGCAATGGGCGCGCGCGGCGGCGTCGATGCCCGCGAAAGCCTCGTCGAGCAACACCAGCCGCGGCGAGTGGGCGTAACCACTTTGGCTGTAAAAGCTGGCAACGGCCGCGAACAGAGGGACGGTAAGCCCGAGCGCGCGCTCACCGCTGGAAGCGGGACCGGAGAGTTTGCGCCACTGGCCATCCTGCCAACGCTGAATCCGAAACTCGTGCCAGCGCCGGTAGTCCAGCGCACGGGCAAGCTGGTCGAGCAGACTGCCGCCGCCCGTCGCGTCCGCCCGTTCGCGTTCGGCGGCGATGCGCTGCTGCAACATGGCGCCAACGACACTCCGGTCCTCCGCCGACCAAAGATCGGCATTGGTATTAAGTAGTCGCCTGCGCGCGGCGTTGAGGCCAACCGGGGCAGCCTCGGGGCCTTCGGCCAGTGGCAACCATTCCAGACGGAACCGTACGCCGGTGGAGGTGGGACGCTTGTGCAATTCTTTGTTAATCGCGTCCACCTGCCTTTCGGCGGCTTGCAGCAGCCTCTGCACCGCGGTAGCGATTTCGGCCTGCAAGTGATTCTCCAGTACTTCACGTTCACTCGCGGTGAGCAACTCGCGGCGATGCGCGATTTCGTCGGCCAGCCTCTCGGCAAGCTGGTCCGGTCGCTCAGGCCGATTCTGGTACACGATGTGAACCACGAGACCAAAGTCGCTGGTTTCGCCTGGCGCCTGATGTCCCAGCGCGGTCAGCGAGCGCTGTAACTCGCTCAGATCTTCGTTGATCTGCCGCTGGATGCGTGCCCAGGCCTCGTCGCTATCGTTGCGGTCGGTAAGCATCTGTTCGGCCCGCCTGGCGAGCGTGAGCGCCGGGTCGATGGTCCATGGAATATTCAGATCAGGCAGCTCAATCCCGGGCAGCGCGGCTGAGAGCAATCCGGTCGCGGCAAAGTCCTGAAGTCTGCCGACCGCATTCGTTCTCGCTTCGGCACGCTGCCGCAGTGAGGCCTCGGCGTTACCAGCTCGTTCGGCGGCGACGGCGTGTGCCAGTTCCGTTTCGCGCAGGGCCGCTCCCGCGGCGCCGACGGCATGCTCGCCCGCATCCCTGGCGCGCGCGGCGTCGGCGAGCCTCCGGTGCAATTCCTCAACCTTGGCTCCGACAGCTTCACGGAGCACCGTCAATCGCACATCCGTCTCTTCCGCCTCGGCCCGGCAGGCGGTGTGGCCCTCCTCTCGTTGTTGTCGATCGGCGCGCGCATCGACTTCGCGGGCCTGCTGGCGCCGCAACTCGGGCAGCACGGTACGCAGTTCGCCAACCGTTTGCGCAACCAGCTGCTGAGCCTCGTCAAACCCGCCGAGCTCAACCTCAACGGCGGAGAGTGCGTCGACTGCCTCGGGCAACCGCAAATCCGTGGCGGTGTTGGCGAAAGTCTCGCGCGCGGCCCGCAGCATCTGCTCCGCCTCGCGGTATCGCGCGTCCGCCTGGGCCAACAGTTCCCGGGCGCTCTGAAACTCGCGGGCGCGGGTCGCCGCGACCAGATGCGCGTGACGGAGCGTTTCGTCCGATGGTGCGCCGCGCCACTCTTCGGCGGCTTCTCTTTCGGCCTGTGCGTAGTCCTCAAGTTGAGCGCCCAGGATGCTGCGTTCTTCGGTTAAACGGTCCTGGCGCTCATGGATCTCCGCAAGGCGGCGGAGGCGTGCGGCGGCGCGCGCGGCAAAGCCGATATAGACGGCACTCGGCTTGGCCCAGGCGCCAGCCAATGCGCCGAGGCGGAATCGGCCGTCCGGCGCGATCCAGGCCTCCGCGTCGGTCGGATCGTGCTCACCGCAGGCCATGCCTCGCAAAACGCGTTCGATGATGTCGGTTTGGACCGTCGCGTCCGGCGACTCGGCTGCACGGAGCCAATCGGTTAGCGATACTTCGTGGTGCGGCCGGAGCAGCGCGTGCGTGTCGTGAAGCATGCGGCCATCCGAGCTCAGCAGTTGGCCGTCCGGCGCGACCCAGGCATCGAGCAGGCCGGCCGCCTCCAGCGCGGCTTCGAGCCCGGCGCGGTGCGCTGCATCGACGTGGTCGCGGAACTCGATCAGCTGCCACAGCGGCGCGCCGGCGAGATCAACGCGAATACCCGTATCCCGCGTGTACGGAGCCGGAGGGACAGTATCTTCGCCTGCTTCGAGACGCCGGCGTTCGTCTCAGGCGAATCGGGTGAAAAAATCACGCCGTGACGAGGCTCGCGAGGAATTCATCGTCCCACCCGGCGACCTTACGCCGGACGCGGAATGAGTCTTTGCCGGAAGGCTTCCGGAGCAGATTGT
>Ga0181536_10000931_pt1 | contig 34861 bp, 36 predicted proteins | sample PEATcosm2014_Bin_41_FD_121105 | JGI IMG/M metagenome (GOLD analysis project Ga0181536, IMG submission 121105) | Peatland microbial communities from MTU Mesocosm Facility, Houghton, MI, USA - PEATcosm2014_Bin17_60_metaG | ecosystem: Environmental > Terrestrial > Soil > Wetlands > Peat | place...
CCTTCGCCTGAAAGACTCAGAGTTCATCGAGAAGACGGCTCATCAAATCTTGGCCAAGATCGACGCTCTCCGACCCCTGGAATCCTGACGGATATCGCTTTTCACGCCGGATCCAGGTAAGACACTCGAACGAGTTGCTTGTAAAAATGGACTTATTCCTGGGTCTGGATAGCGCGTTAATTGCGCGCGACCACCCCGCAATGGGTTCCAGCATATTGCAGGGCTACCAGAGCACGCATGATCAGGAGCAAGCAGTCCTTGGCCTGAATCACAATATGGCGAACATGTTAGTAGCAAAGGCGGCGGTGGAGCACAAGTAGTGGGACGAGGCTGCCCCCCAGCCTGTAAGCCTTCCTCCTTTTACTGACGATAAAGTATGTAATCGTCTAGCAAACGGGCGGGTTGCTGTGGCTTGCTTTTGAGCACGAGAAAATGCATTCCCGTGAGCCGGCAAGCCCCACGTTGATTTTATGGTCTGCTGTTTAGTCGCGGAATAGCGCGCGAAAGCCCTCTTGCTCGAAGTGCCGGTCATTGGTGAGCGCTTCGGTCAGGCCTTCCTTGTGCATCGTCTGCATGGAAATGCAATCGACCAGGCTGTAACCCTTGTCGGGCCGCTGGCTGTAAAGATCGAGGCCGGCCAGAAAAGAAGAGCGGCTTTGCGGGATCACCCGAATAACGGGGTTCGCGAGAATGCGCTGTACGCTGGTGGCGGCCCGACGACGTAGCGTCTCGGATGCGGAAGCGAAAAACGTGAGGTATTCGCCCAATACTTCATCGGTGGTGATGATCGCCGAGGCAGCTCGCTCGGCCGTGATAGTCAAAGCCCGCTGGTGCGAGCTGTCGGCAACATCTGCCAGAGCAACCCAGTAGAACGTATCGGCAAAAACAGCGGTCATGCCTCTCGCTTGGGCCAGCCGTAGATGTAGTGGTCGTGCTGGCTGGCGCCGTCTTTGGGCTGGGCGCCCATGACTTCGGCCGGGACATCGCGCATGCAGTCGAGAACGATATCCGCGGCCGTTTGAAGGGGACGCTCGGCGGGCGCCGGTTCGCTTTCAGTGTCCGCCAACTGCTTGAGCCAGGCCTCCAGGGTGAGGCCGGCCGCGTTGGCTTTCGCTTTCAGCACAGCCGCCTGCTCATCGGGAAGCTCGATTATCGTCATAAAAGAAAATCTCCTGTGCCTTCATCGTATCAAGGCCGATCTTACGCCGACTGAAAGCAGCCTCAAACCGCTCCGGAGACCAGAGGGTCTCTTTTTCGTCCGGTGTGTGCCTGTTTCCGGTCGTGCTCGTATTTTCGCTGGAGCCAATTAAGCCGGGAAAACGGATATCGCAGAAATTTCCAAAAGCCTACGTGAAGAGCGTCGCGGGACTTAAGGGACTGAGACATTGGGCCTTAAAGGGGCTATCAGTACGCTTGAAGCTCCTCGACACGCTGACGCCGGATTTTGATTTTGCTCTCGTTCTTGCGGGCGGCGGCGAGGTCGAAGGCAAGCTGCATTCCCAGCCATGTTTCCGGCGTGCTGCCGAACGCCTTCGTAAGCCGGATCGCCATCTCCGGGCTTATGCCGGACTTGCCAGTGACGACGTTGTTGAGAGCCTGCCGGGTGACGCCGAGAATCTTTGCCCCTTCGGAAATGGACAGCCCCAAGGGTTCAAGGCAAGCCGTTCGTATGCTGCGGCCCGGATGGGGCGGATTTTTCATGGGCATGGGCGTTTCACCTTTCTCGTTTAGTGGTAGTCGATCAGTTCAAGGTCAAAAGCATCTTCGCCGTCAAAACGGAAAATGATTGCGCCAGTTGGCCCGCACCGTCACGGACCAGAAGCCCCGCAGATCGCCTTTGAGCGGGTGCACGCGGTAGCCGGCAAGATTGAGCGCCTGCGGCGTCGTGGCTCGATCAAGACGGCCAAGAATGTCCTCCACCGTTTCCAGCAAATCAGGGCGTATCCCGCTGCAGTCGCCGCGTTCATAAAGCCGTTTCAGGCCGCGGTGCTTGAAGGCCCTAATCAGGGTAAAAACTTACTTGACAAATCACGGCCAGCAACGGTATAGTACTACCAGCGTGACAGGCCGGGACGCGCGTCAATTCGCCTTTTTTGCGGCCCGCTTCTTTTCGCGTTGTCGCTTTTCGCGCATCTCATCTTTCACGAGTGCTGTTTTCGGCACCGTGAGAACCTTGCGGAATGCCATATCTAGGCGTTCGGCGGGCGTGCCGCCTTCAGGCAGGTTTACGAGGGGAGGAAGTCTCATTCCGCTTCCATCATACCGCTGTTGTTTGTCGTCCGCGCCGGAAAAAACTAAAGGGCTGAAGACCTACCGTAGGAACCCCAGCCCTTCTCAAGGGTTTTTCTCCCCCTTGACGCTCGCGGCGTTTCCGCCCCATGCGCCCAGTGGAATAGGAAACTCTCTAGCGGATTCCAGTATACATTTTCCTGTGGCACTTGACAAGCGGTGGAAAATGGAGAATGGAAACCCCCGGTGGGACTCGAACCCACGACCTACTGCTTCGCTAGAGAGTTGCTCTATCCGCTGAGCTACGGGGGCATGACGGATTCGGTACTTCGGCTTTTAATTATAGCGTATACTCTACCCGAAATGGAGGACCAAATGTTGATTCACGACCTCAATCCGTTGCCCAATCTGCCTGACGTGTACAGGCAAGGCGAACCGTTACCGAGCGGTATCATCGGGGCCAGAATCATAGGGTTCGGAAGTGCGCCACGATCTTCCGAATTGGAAGGTGGCGGATTGGTTATCGACTATGTTCCGAAAGGTAAGAAAGAGACGCTACGCGTCGTTCTGTCGTTTACGGAGCTTGGAATGTGGATCACGGAATCGGCGGCACTGACGACGGGGCCTGAGGCTCATGCGAAAACTTAACATTCCTCCACGCCGGTTTTAGAGCAAGAATACGCTCTCTGGTAGCATGAAGGATTGGCTGTCCGGTCCAGTTTATTCGCTCAGGGTCTCCCGTGGGCGTTTCGTGAATGTATCTAATTGCCTCAAATGCCGCGCGGCTTGAGTGGAGCGCGGAATCAAAATCCAACGGTTGGATCGTTTCGGCCTGAGTTAGGGGCACGCCCTTTGTTTGCTCCATATATTGCTGTACCCTAATCCTCTGCACATTCATTTGCGCGAAGCGTAGTTCAGTCTGGGACTTAATAATCGTCTTACTCTCTGTGCTCAACTGATTAAACAGTTTCTCCAAATCGTGTGTCGGCTTGTACTCACTGCCCTCTACAAGAATTAGAGCTTTCAGAAACAGTTCTAAGCTAAACGCTTCGCAGACGAAGGACGGAAAGAGAAACTGTGAATGTTGACAAAAGAACTGGGTGGCGTGGAAAAATAAGATAAAAGCAGATTGAAAATAGCTTTCAGCTTGCCCAAACGCGCCTTGCGCCAGGCCTTCATTCGTGACGGTTTCCATCTTGCGCTCCTTCTTTTTGATGTGTATTTTAAGTTGGCTCATTTGTGCCGTGCCACTTTACCTCGGCTCTGTCGCTTGCGCTCCTGTTTAGTTAACGGTGGGCGCAGTGGCTTCCTCCGATTTGCCAGTCAGTTGATTCCAAGTGAGCCGCTTGCCGACAGCCGCGCGCACTGCCAAATCGAACCGCTCACCGTCGTTCATCTTGCGATGATTGAAACGGAACACTTGCTCGTCGAGATATCGGAACAGATGAAATGGCTCAACCGAAACATAAGTTCCTTTCAGGCCGCGCTTAAGGAGCGACCAGAAGTTTTCCATTCCGTTAGTATGCACCTCGCCCCGGACGTACTCTACTGCGTGGTCTACCACTTCGTGCTGAAACTCATCGAGTCCATCATACGATTGAAGGGCATCCGTAAAGAGTGCAGATCCGGCCAACACGTGCTCCCGAATCTCAGGTTGCAAGGTTTTCTTTTTCGTATTGTCCACAACCTTCACGCGGACCTTGCTACCAATGGACTTGGGGCCACGTTCCAGGATTCCCATAACTGCCGCTTTATCCTTGCCACCCGTGCCCGTAATTTTCTCGGCCCGCTTGTCTTTGTGCATGTTGCGCGCCTTGCCCCCTATAAAAGTCTCATCGGCTTCAATCTGTCCGGACAGTTTGTTGATGGTTCCCAGCGTCAGGGCATGGCGGATTCTGTGGTCCATGAACCAAGCGGACTTCTGGGTAATGCCGATGGCGCGGTGGACTTCGTAGGACGAAACGCCATTCTTACAATTCACAACCTGCCACATCGCCATAAGCCATTTGGACAGCGGGAGCGGCGAGTCCTCGAAGATCGTCCCGGTTTTCGCGGTAAACTGGCGTCCATCGTGGCGCGTGCTGCATTGCCAGCGGTCGTACTTGTCGAGAAACGCAACATTTCTGCTGCCGCAACGGGGGCATTCCACGCCATCCGGCCATCGGCGTGCTACGACGTATTCCCGGCAGTTCGTCGGATTCGAGAAGTATTTGATGGCATCTTGAAGGGTGTTGAGTTCCTGTTCCATGATCTAATAGTACCCGATGGCGCGTGATTTGTCAAGTAAGTTTTTGCCCTAATCAGGGTACCAAAGCAACGCCTACTATTTGTCAAGCACTGCTTCCTCCGAGACGGCTGGAGGAGTTGCCCATGCCGCGGAAGGGCCACGCGCAGTCCAGTCGGACGAATGCCCAGGGGCGTTAAAATGAAGCGCTCGCAGGGTTGTCACGAAGGCTGGGTGCCGGGGTGTTACTGGCGGGCAACCAGATGGGCTTCCTGACCGGTGACCTCGACTCTGTGGGTGTCATGGAGGGACACCAAAGAGCGCAGATGCGTCAGTTCCTCCGGCAGGACGACGTCGTGGACCTTCTGGCCGGCGCCCACCCTCATGTGCACGTCGGTTGGGCGGTTGCCCGCAGCCTCGACGGGCCACAAAGTGGCTACGATCTTCCCGCTTTCATCCGCGAGGACCGAGATTCTCATTTGTTTGGCCTCCCGTAAAATAGCTGGCTGTAAGGTAGTGATTCCTGGGGAGAGAACGTTTCAGGGGGTACGGGTTTGCGGATCATTCGCGCGAGTGGGGCTCGCCTTGGCAGGTGGAACACCTGCGCCAGCAAAGCATCCGGCATCCGGCGTGCATTCACGGCGCTGGTTCTCTCTTTTTTGGAAAAATGGGGAAATTCAAGAGCGCGGACTGAAGTCCGCGCCAGCAAGCTTAAAGCTTGCGCCACAAAGCGGGACTGAAGCCCCGCGCGGGCTAAAGCCCGCCCTCCTATGTGAACAAGCGGGCGAAGTGCGAGTTGGGCTTCACGATGGTCTGGTTGCGCTCGGGTCCCGTGGAGATACAGCCGACTTCCACGCCGCTCTGCTTTTCCAGGAAGTCGAGGTAGTCGCGGGCGTGCGGGGGCAGCTCGTTGTACGAAGAGATGCCGAACGTGGAACTCTGCCAGCCCGGCAGGCATTCATAAACCGGCTCCAGCGCGGCCATCCCCTTGACGGTCGCGGGCATGTCCGTCACATCCTGCCCGCCCGACCGGTAGGCCACGCACACCGGGATCTTCTCCATCTCATCCAGGACGTCCAGCTTGGTCACCACCAGGCTGTCGAAGCCATTGATCATGGCCGCATAGCGCATCAGGGGCACGTCGAACCATCCGCAGCGGCGCGGGCGTCCGGTGACCGAGCCGAATTCGTTGCCGCGGTTGCGGATCTGGCCGCCCCAGGAATCCAAGGCCTCGGTGGGAAACGGCCCGCCACCCACGCGCGTGATGTAAGCCTTCGACACACCGATCACACTATTGATGCGCGTCGGCGGCACGCCGGTGCCCGTGCAGGCGCCGCCCGCCGAGGCGCTGGAAGAGGTCACGAACGGATAGGTGCCATGATCGATATCCAGCATGGTGCCCTGCGCGCCTTCGAACATCACGCTCTGGCCGGCGGCGATGGCATCGTGCAGCAGGCGGGCCGTGTCGCAGACCATTGGGCGGATGCGCTCGGCCAGCTTTTCGTATTCGGCGCGGATGCTGGCGGGGTCCAGCCCGTCGTCCACACCCAGCGCACGCGCGGCAGCCCGGTGTTCCGCCACCAGCGTATCGAACAGCGGCTCGAACACTTCGCGGTCCAGCAGATCGCCGATGCGCATGCCGCGGCGCGCGATCTTATCTTCGTAGCAGGGGCCGATGCCGCGCGAGGTGGTGCCGATGGAAACCCGCCCGGGCCGCGCTTCGCCGAGCTTCTCCATCAGACGGTGGCTGGGCAGAAGCACCTGCGCGCGGTTGCTGATGAACAGGTTGCCCTCCACCTGCAAGCCGGCGGCTTCCAGCATGCGGATCTCGTCCAGCAGCGCGGCCGGATCGACGACCAAGCCGTTGCCGATTACCGCCTTCTTGCCGCGCAGGATGCCGCTAGGGATCAGCTTCAGCACGAACTTGCGGTCGCCGATGTGCACGGTGTGCCCGGCGTTGTGCCCGCCCTGGTAGCGGGCCACCACGTCGAAATGTTCGGAAAAAAGGTCGACGACCTTCCCTTTGCCTTCATCGCCCCACTGCGCGCCGAGAATGACTACGTTGCTTGCTTTGCTCATGATGGCCAAACCCATTCATTCTACCGCATGTGATAACCTGACCTTAAATGCAGCTTTCCGAAGTCTACCTGGCGCTCGGCGAGAGCGGGTTTGGACAACTGATTCGAGGCATCTCGATCGGCAAGCTGAAGACCTACCAACTCTACGACGCGTTCAAGGCCAGTGCGCATCTGACCAAGCTCAACACGGATTCGTTGCACAAGCACATTCCCCGATTTTGGGCGCGGCTGGGCGAGCACGACGAACAGTTCGCGAAAGATCTGGCCCAGACTGTGTTAGTATCACACCTGGACCTGATTATCGCGGTTCTCGATTATTTGGGGGTCCCGCATGAAGGCGGGTTCTTCAACAAGGACCTGAATGCGAAGAGCTATTTGACGGAAGGTTGGGCAGAACGGGTGTTCGAGAAATTTCGGACAGTCTATTCGGAGCCGGTTCTGCTATTTTATATAAATCACCTGTCATGGGAATTGACCGATCGGGCCGAGCCGTTTGCGCCGGCTTCCGCGGCGTGAAGGCGCCGGGAAAATTTTTCGGTTGCAAGAGTGCAAGAGAAGCTGTACAATCATGAGTCCGTTGGGTGCCTGTACGAGTAGGTCCCGACCGTTGCCGTTCGGTCGAGGAACTCGTGGGGAGAGGCTCCCGGAAAAACGGAGAACAGCAACTCCTTGCGGTACAACTATATCGGTCCCACGAGCGGGGCGACCCGAGACTGTGGGCCGATGAAAAGTTGCGCGGCTTGAATGAAGGCAGGCCGTAGGCCTGTGTGAAGTTGGGTGCGTGATTTCGCCCAGTGCGGCACTGGGAGAAGGATGTTTGCTTATGAGTCATTGCGAATTCCACTATTCTTATCTTTTGCCCCAAAAACCCGGGATCCTTCCGTTCGATGAAACGATCACGAAGTCCTGCCGGCGTTGCGGGGCGACGTTCACGACGAAATCGCGCATCCGGAAGCGCTGCGACGCGTGCCAGGAGGTGGTGGCCTACGAGAAGCAGCAGAAGGCCAATGCCCGCCTGAAGGCGCGGCGGGCAGCCAAACGGGCGCTGTTGCGCGGGTGATCGGCCGGCCGCACGGCTTTGGCCGGGACGAGCTCGCCATCCTGCGTCGTCTAAAGACGCCCGAGAGAATCCAATCTTTCCTCGATAGCGAGATCGGCTACAACAAGGAGCTCCAAGGCGCTACGTGTCGCTCACCGCGCCGGGTTCTGCGGGACCGGCTGGCGCATTGCATGGAAGGCGCGCTGTTCGGCGCCGCGGCGTTGCGGGTGCACGGCTTTCCGCCCCTGCTGCTGGATCTGGAGGCGGTGCGCGACGACGATCACGTGCTGGCGATCTTCCGGCAGCGCGGACACTGGGGGGCCATCGCCAAATCCAACTATTCGGGTCTGCGATTCCGGGAACCGGTGTATCGCACGCTGCGGGAGTTGGCGATTTCGTATTTCGAGCATTACTACAATCTGGAAGGCGAAAAGACGCTGCGCAACTATTCGCGCCCCGTGAACCTGCGGCGTTTCGACCCGCTGGGGTGGATGACGGCGGAGGACGATGTTTGGGAGATCCCGCATTATCTGACCGGCATTCCGCACACACCTTTGTTGGGTCCGGATTTGACGCGCCGATTGAACCGCGTGGATGCGCGTCTGCAGGCGGCGGGGAAATTAGGCGGGGTGGTTTGACGGGGTTTGGCGCCGCGCGTCAGTGTGCTGTGGCGAGCTTCGCTCGCCCGGACGGCGAACTGAAGTTCGCCGCTGCACGCTAAAGCGTGCGCCACTAAGCTGCGCGGACGTCCACGATGCAGGACGTCATGATCGTGCGGTGCTCCGGGTGGCGAAACTCCAGGTGCATGCCGCGCCCGATGAAAGACGCCTTCAGCATCGACCCGCCCCAGTTGGACCCTTCGATATGCACCAGCACCGGCTCGGGGCAAAACTTCGGATGCCCGGAGATGAGCGCCTGGCCGTTGCCGCGATTCACCAGCGTGTACGCACGGTTCTGCGTCTGGACGCGCAGTACCGCGCCCTCCGGCAGCCGGTCGAGGAAGACGCCGCCTTCGACTTCGGACGCGATGAAGTTGTGGTTCACGGCATCGCCCAGATTGGGGTGAGGCCGGAACAAGCTCGGCGCGGGAAGGCCGAAATCGGTATCCATAAATTAGGGTCCGCCCTTATTTTAATGCAAATTTCAATCCAAAATCAGGGCCGACTTGTCAAGCGCTTGTTAACCTTCTGGCGCGGGCGTGCGCGGCGGTACACTCCGGATAGGAGCGATTATGCCAAACCCCGATGGTACGCACGGAACGGTGCGCCCGCGCACTGCGGTGCTGACGGCCGGTTTCGATCCGCACCTCTCATTTGGATCCGCGAGGCCCGCCGTATTTAGAAGTTCCACTTACGTGTTCTCCAGCCCGGAAGAGGCCGAACACGCATTTTCGGTTCTGGCCGGCCGCGTGCCCGCCGAAGAAGGCATGCGCGCGGATCTGATCTATTCGCGCTTCTCCCATCCCAACGCCGAGATCCTGGAAGACCAGATCGTTCCGCTGGAGCCGGGCGCGCAAGCCGCGGGCGTGTTCAATTCGGGCATGGCGGCTATCATGACGGCCTTCGTTACCGTGGCGCGGCCGGGCACCACGATCGTGTACACGACGCCGCTGTATGGCGGCACCACCGGCCTGATCCACAGCTTCCTGGAACCTTTCGGCGTGCAAGCCATACCGGTCGCGGGCGGCGACACGGAAGCCATCGACCGGGCCATACGGTCGGCGCGGAACGTGAGCATCGTGTGCCTGGAGACGCCCGCAAATCCCACCATGGTCATGACGGACATCCGGCTCGCTTCGGAGGCCGCCAGGAATCATCCGGACCGGCCCGTGGTGATGGTGGACAATACGTTTCTGGGCCCGACCTTCCAGCACCCGCTGATGCTGGGCGCAGACCTGGTGCTCTATTCCGGGACAAAGTATCTCTCGGGCATGAGCGACATGGTGGCGGGCGTGGCGCTCTCGGCCGACCCGCAGCTCATGCGCAAGATTCTCGCCAGGCGCAGCATGTTTGGCAATATCCTGCAACCCGACGAATGCTGGATGCTGGATGGCCGCCTTCCCACCGTGGCGCTACGCATGAACCGGCAGAGCAAGAACGCAAAGCGGCTGGCCGAAGCCCTGCATGGCCACCCGAAGATCCGGCGGGTGCTCTATCCCACGTTGTTCGAAGATGCGGAGCAGCGCCGGATTTACGAGGAGCAATGCGCATATCCCGGCGGTATCTTCTCGCTCGATTTCCAGGGCGGCCGTCCGGCGGCCTTCGATTTTCTGCGCAGTCTGAAGATCGGGCGCAATGCCGTTTCACTAGGTGGCGTGGAGACGCTGGTGTGCCATCCGAAATCCACCACGCATTCCGGCATGTCGGCGCGGGAGCTAGACGAGGCGGGGATCGGCGACGGGCTGGTGCGCGTTTCCGTAGGCATCGAGGATTGGCGCGACGTGCTGGCGGACTTCGAGCAGGCGCTGGAGCGGGTGAAGTGAACCATTGGGGCAGACCTCAGGTTGGAGGGCGGGCAATCCTGCCCGCAGCCGGCTTTCAGCCGGCTTCCGGCCGCCTAAAAGGCGGCTTTACGCGGGGCTAAAGCCCCGCGCGGGCTGAAGCTCGCCCTCCATTGCGCTAAAGCCGTGCGCCACGGGGCGCCGAAGGCGCAGTGTGCCACTAAGGCCCCAGTGTGCCGCCGCAGCCCAGCTTGACGGGTGCTAAAATGAAACCGTACAATTGATTCACGAGAAGGCCCTGTTCCGGGAAGAGGTGCGTATGGTCTTAAAAAGTACCGTGTGGCCGTGTATTTCCCTCGGTTTGATGCTGGCCGGGAATGCGGTTTGCCAGAATCAGACACCGGCTCAAACAGCTCCGACAGACGATCAGAAGAAGGCGGACGCCGCCCCTGCGCGCGAAACGATCGCCAAGCCTCTGACCGAGAAAGAGAAGAAAAAGCGCGCCGAAAAGCTGCGCAAAGAGCTGGAAACCCCGTACAAGAAATGGCTGAACGAAGACGTGGTCTACATCATCACCGATGAGGAGAAGACCGCCTTCAAACGCCTGGCCACCGACGAAGAGCGCGAACAGTTCATCGAGCAGTTCTGGCTGCGGCGCGACCCCACGCCGGACACCGAAGAGAACGAATTCAAGGAAGAGCACTACCGGCGCATCGCGTACTCCAACGACCACTACGCTTCGGGCATTCCCGGCTGGAAGACGGATCGCGGCCGCATTTACATCATTTACGGCCCGCCGGACGAAATCGAGTCGCATCCCTCGGGCGGCACCTACGAGCGGCCCATGGAAGAGGGCGGCGGTGAAACGTCCACCTACCCGTTCGAGCAATGGCGCTACCGCTACCTGGAAGGCATCGGGACCAACATCATCATCGAGTTCGTGGACCCCACCATGTCGGGCGAATACCACATGACCATGGACCCGTCCGAAAAGGACGCCCTGACCTATGTTCCCGGCGCCGGTCTCACCCTAATGGAGCAGATGGGGCTGGCTACCAAGACGCAGCGCTTCCAAAATACCGACGGCACGCACCTGGGCCAGGCATTCGGCGGCTCGTCGGAAAGCATGATGGAGTTCAACCGTCTGGAGCAGTACTCGAAGCTGCAAAAGCCGCCGGCCGTGAAGTTCAAGGATCTGGAAGACGCCGTCACCAGCAAGATCACCTTCAATATCCTGCCGATGAAGGTGCGCGCCGATTTCTTCCCGCTGACCGAAGCTTCCGTTCTGACCTACGTCACGCTGCAGTTCGAAAACAAAGATATGCAGTTCCAGGCCAAGGATGGAGTGCAGAAAGCGTCGGTCAACATCTTTGGGCGCATCACCACCATGACCCGGCGCATCGTGCAAACCTTCGAGGATACGGTGACCGTAGACTGCCCCAACGAGATGCTGCAGGCCTACGCCCAGCGTTCCTCGATTTACCAGAAGTCGATTCCGCTGCCGCCTGGCACGTACCGCCTCAATGTGGTGGTGAAGGACATCGTGGGCGGCAACATGAACAATTACGAGACGGCCTTGAATGTGCCGCATGTGGACAACGAAAAGCTGATGTCCAGCACCATCGTGCTGGCCGATCTTATCGAGAAGGTGCCCACGCGCAGCATCGGGGTGGGCCAATTCGTGATCGGCACCACCAAGGTGCGGCCGCGCGTGACGGAGAGCTTCAAGCGCGACGAGAAGATGGGCATCTTCCTGAAGCTGTACAATTTCGGGCCGGACGAGAAGACCCAGAAACCCAGCGGGCAGATCGAATATCAGGTGGTAAAGAACGGCAGCAACGAAAAGATCTTCGAGTTCACCGAAGACATTGCCAGCCTGCCGGGTGCTTCCGCCTCGCAGGTGACCGTGGAGAAGCTGCTGCCCTTGCAAAATCTGCAGCCTGGGCAATACACGCTGAAGCTGAAGATCACGGACAGGAACCGGAACCAGACCCTGACGCCCAGTGTCCAGTTCACGGTAACCTAAGATGTGGGGCTGCAACCGCTCCCTGACGGTCGCGGCTCGGTAACGGTCGCGGCTGCAACCGCTCCCTGACGGTCGCGGCTCGGTAATGGGGACACGTCCCAATTTGGGATAGCCCCGTGATATGCTAAGCGTCACCGGATGATGACTACGAGGACGCACATCTCGGTACCGAGCGTGGTTCTCGGGTTAGTGTGCCTGGCGGCGGCCGGCCCGGTTTCCGGGGCTGAATCCGTCAGGCTGTCGGGGGCCATTGCCGGCTCGGTCACCAATGGCGCCGGCGTACCGCAGATGGGCGCCGTGGTGATGCTGTTTAACCGGCAGGAAGGGCTTTCCCAGAAGGCGTTCACCGACGAGAAGGGCAATTTCGCCTTTCTGGGTCTGCTGCCCGACATTTATTCCATCCGCGTGACGCTGGCCAGCTTCGTGCCGGCCATCAAGAACAACATTCTGGTCCAGCCCGGCATGCGCAGCGTGCTGAATGTGAGCATGGCGGCCCTGTTCAGTTCCATCCATCTGGTCTACCCCGCCGAGCGGGCTTTCATGAGCGACGACTGGAAATGGGTCTTGCGCACGGCCGGTTCCACGCGCCCGGTGATGCGCTTGCTGCCCGGCGTGGCGGCGGGCGGCGGGGCGGCGCCGTCTGACGATGCGGAGAAGCCGCATCGCACGGTTTTCTCCGATACCCGCGGTCTGCTGATGTTTTCGGCCGGCGATGGGACCCTGGTGGCGGGTTTCGGCAGCAGCGCCGAGATGGGCACGGCGTTCGCGCTGGCCACCTCGCTGCTGGGCAGTAACCAGTTTCAGTTTGCCGGGAACGTAGGCTCTGGGGAGCAGTCGGGCATTCCGTCGGCCGCTTTTCGGACCACCTACAGCCGGACCGTGGGTTCCGAAAGCCCGCAGGTGTCGGTCACTATGCGGGAATTATTCCTGCCCGGCCAGATGGGCGCCGCTATCTTCGGCCCGCAAGGCGAGGTTCCCATGCTGCGCAGCATTTCTGTCAATCTCGACGACCATGCGCGGATCAGCGATGCTCTCTCGGTGCAATATGGGATGGCCCTGGATTCGGTTACCTTCAACGATCATCTCAGTTACTTCAGTCCCTATGCCCGGTTGACCTATTCGCTGGGCAGCGCCGGCGACATCGAATTCGCCTACACTTCCGGCAACGCCCACCCGGACTTGGCGGCGCTCAGCGGTCCGGACGATCCACTCCAGCGCGACATCGGCGCGCTGGCGCTGTTCCCGCTGGTCTCCTTGCGCGCCGGGCGGGCGGGCGTGCAGCAGGGCGAAGATTTTGAAGCCGGGTACTCTCGCACCATCGGCTCCCGCAAGTTTGGCTTTACCGCTTATCACGAGGCGCTCAGAAATCTGGCTCTGACCATCGCGGCACCGGATGGATTCCTGCCGGTGGGAGACGTCCTCCCGGACTTCTTCTCGGGCACGGCGATGTTTGACGCCGGCAATTTTTCGAGCATGGGGTATATCGCATCGGCCACGCAGAACGTGGGGGACCACCTGAGCGCCACGGTGATGTATGGGTCGACGGGGGCACTGACGGCCGATCGCAGCGAGACGGTAAGCAGCGATCCCGACGAACTACGGGCCATGATTCACTCCGGGCGGCAACAATCGATGACCATGCGGGTGGTGGCGACCAGTCCGCACACCGGCACGCACATTGCCGCCAGCTACCAGGTGGCCGACGCGCGCTTTAGCGTGCCGGAGCCCATCTACTCCACCAGCAGTCTGCGTCCCCAGCCGGGCTTGAACATCTACGTGCGTCAAGCCGTGCCGATCTTCTCCAGCCTCCCGTGGCGCATGGAACTTACCGCCGATCTCCGCAATCTTTTGCGACAAGGCTATCTGCCGCTCTCGGCGGTGGATGGCTCCCGGTTGGTGTTGATGGAAAATCCCCGTATGTTTCGGGGCGGCCTGAGCTTTATCTTCTAGCTTTCAGCTATCAGAAGAGAGGTCACTTTGCCAGCCAGAGCAGGGGGGCGATGCCAGCCAGCGCCAGGCCCGCCAGCAGGCATAGGCTCTGGATGCCGGTGCTTCGATCCGCCAGACAAAAGGCGTAGATGCCCTTGACCAGATTGTTGCTGGCGGCGGCAATCAGAATGGCCGCGGAGGCCACGCCCAGCGGGGTGGCAGACCCGGCCGATTGCGTCATGCCCATAATAAACGGGTCCACGTCCGTGCAACCCATGAGCAGCGCCAGCGAGTACACTCCCGCCCGGCCCAGGTACGTCACCACCAGGTGCGTCGCGATCAGCATGGCCAGAAAGAGCGCGCCGAAGAAGAACGCCGCCCGCAGTTCCAACGGGTTATGCGGCTCGAATTTGCGCACGACAGTTCCTTCCTTGCCATCGGGAAGGCGCGTCCACAACCAACCCAAGCCCACGCCGGCGCCCGCCAGCACCAGAAACGGCAGCCACAGCCTGGCGATCAAGTCGCGATTGAACAGCGCCACCAGCCCCGCCAGGCGCAAGAACATCACGCCGGAAGCGATGAGCGTGCAGCCGGAGAAAAGGTGGGGCCGCAGCTCCAGCTTCGCCCGCTTGGCCAGTACGATGGTAGTCACCGTGGAAGAGTAAGCGCCGCCGAGCAGCGCCGCCAGGATCACGCCGCCCTTCCCCTTGGTCAGCTTCCCGATGACGTAGCTGCCGTAAGATACGGCGCTCACCGCCACTACCACCAGCCAGGTTTTGAAGGGATTGATCTGGAACGGGCCGAACTCCCGATTCGGCAGCATCGGCAGTATCACGGCGCTGAGCAGCAGGAACTTGGTGAAGGTGAAGATTTCGGCGGGCGCGATGAGCTTCGTCAGACCTTCCAGCGCCCCCTTCAATTCCAGCAGGAGCATGCTGGCCACGCTGATGGTGGTGGCAATCCAGAATTGGTCGCCGTACACCAGCGCGCCGGCCAGATAAGTGGTCAGCGCCGACATCTCGGATGTGAAACCGGGCAGTCCCGAAGCCGTGATCTTATGCTGGTAGGCGAGCATCAAAAAGCCCGCTAACACGGCGAAACCCACGCCTACCCCCAGAAAATGGCCGCCCGAGAGGAGGGCCATGGTATAGCCGATGAGGCCAATCAGGGGAAAGGTGCGCACGCCCCCGAACGAGTACTGCTGGCTGCCGGCGTGGTGCTCCTCCCGCTCCAGGCCGGTCAGGAACGACAGGAACAGGACCAGCAGGATCTTGGCGCCCTCCGGCGGGAGCGCTCTGTAGAATTCCGACATGCCGTTTGACTCGAACTTATTATCCAGCCCGGAATTGCCATTTGGACTCCCGGGTCCTATTTAGGATACACCCAATCGCCATTCCTTGACGATCCTGCGACGGGGGCTTAACCGTTTTGGGGAAACCGCTCCCTCACGGTCGCGGCTCGGCAACGGTCGCGGCTCGGCAACGGTCGCGGCTCGGTAACGGTCGCGGCTCGGCAACAGTCGCGTTGATTTCGCAAGGCCAGACTGAGCCGCGACCGTCAGGGAGCGGTTTCCGTCAGTCAGGAATCCCCAATACGGTTGAGCACCCGAGTTGGACCGGTTCCACCGAAGGCGTCCACACCCGCCCAGCCTCCCGCCATCCAAAAGATAATAGCCGCCCTCTGTAATGTAATGTGCTATAGTGGGAGTGCATTTGATCTCCCGCCAATCGTCCTGGTTCGATCTCCTCCGATTCGCTGCCGTCAAATCCCAGAAGGAAAACGAATGAAAAACATCTTTGTAGGGAACCTCAGTTTTGGGGCCACGGAAGATACTGTCCGTTCGCTCTTTGCAAGTCACGGAACCGTTGAGCGTGTGAGTATCGTGACTGACCGCGACACAGGACAAGCCAGAGGATTCGGCTTTGTCGAGATGACCAACGACGTCGAAGGCGAGAAGGCCATCGCCGCTCTCAATGGTAAGGACCTTGACGGCAGAATGCTCAACGTCAACGAAGCCCATCCAAAACCGGCTGGCAACGGCGCCCGTCGTTCCAACGGCGGCGGCGGTGGCTATCGGGACCGCCGGTAAGAATACGAAAATCGTGCGGCTCCGTTCAGGAGCCGCGCGCCACCACGGGCGAATATGTCAAGCCATACCACAACTATCCTGGACAGGACTTCCGTTGCCAACGGCCGGCGAGTTATCGATCGCCTGAAGGGAACCGGCCTTGTCACTACCGGACGCGGCAAAGAGATCTCCGTGAAATATCATTTGTCCTTAGCCCAAGATGAGATCGATTCCGGCGCCGTAGAGCAACCGCAACTTGGGCCGAGGAAGTTTGCCGGTCAGATTTGGTGCCCGCACGATGGATCTTTCGTCGCCGTTCATCTAGGGCAGCCCATGACGTTGCGCATGGAAGACGGGAGACAGCTCCGCTTTACCCACCGCAATCGCGATGGCGGGATTACGGTCGAGAAGTGGATCGGCTGACCCCCTTCGAACCGATCGCCCACAAATGATGTTGCGTGCGCACCAGCAGCATTCCGCCGGAAATTGCCGGAGTCGCCATCAAAGGCTCGTCCATTTCGTTCTTCTGCAACAGCTCGAAATGCGGGCCGGCTTTGACCACGAAGACGTCGCCGTCTTCGCTCGGCAGGTAGATCTTGCCGTCGGAAGCGACTGGCGAACCGCTGAATCCCGACCCCCGGTGCGGAATGCGCTCGCGGTAAATCTCCGCCCCGGTCGCCAGGCTGTAGCAATCGAAGACCCCCGCGTTGCCCAGCACGTAGAGATAGCCGCCGTAAATGAGCGGCGTCGGCATGTATGGGCCGCGCTGCTGCTTCTGCCACGCGACCCAGCGCGTATCGCCCGTGATATCGCCGGAGGCTCCGGCGCGAATCGCGAAGATGGGAGCTTCCGGCCTGCGCCCGCTCGCCACCACGATCAGGCCGTCCGCAAAGACCGGCGTGGGCGCGGTGATTTTGGAACTCCCGCCCAAACGCCATAGCTCTCTACCCGTCGCGGGATCGTACCCGCGCACGAAGTTCGAACCGTTCGTTACCAGTTCGGTCCGCGCGGTCCCCCGATAGATCGCCGGCGTGCCCCAGGAGGGCAGCTCGTCGCGCTCGGCTTTCCAAACGGTGCGGCCCGTCTGGCGGTCGAACGCTTCCAGGAACGAGCCCTTCTGCTGGTCGCACTGGACGATGACCTTGTCCCCATAAAGGATCGGCGAACTGGCCGTGCCCCACTCGTACTCGGGAAGGTCGTAAGCGCCCACGTTAAGCTTTCCCAGATCGCGCTTCCACAACGGCGTTCCAGCCATATCGTAGGCATACAGTCCCTGGGAACCGAAGAAGGCGATCACCACCTTCCCATCGGTCGCCGGCGTAGAGTTGGCGTAAGTGGCCTTCATGTGGCGCTTTTCTTTCGGCACGCCCTCGTAGGCCGTGCGATCCCACATGATCTTGCCGCTCTTGCGATCGATCGAGATCAGCTTCCACTGCTGCGGGCTGACGTCGTCCGACGCGTCGCCCTCGCCGTACAGGCCGCGCTTGAAGGAAGCGTCCGGACGGCTGCTGATGGCGGTGGTGACGAAGATCTGGTCTCCCCAGACGATGGGACTCGAATGCGCCAGGCCCGGCAGGGCTGTGGTCCATTGGATCTGGGTTCCGCGCGCGGCGTCCCATTTTACGGGCAGATTCTGGTTGTCGGCGACGCCAGAGGCCGCGGGTCCGCGGAACGAAGGCCAGTTTTGCGCGGCGGCGGTGGAGATCAGCGCCAAGAGCAATGCCGGGAAGCGAGGAGCCATGGCATTGATGATAGCGCCGTTTCTGGCGTCACCGGCTGCACGCAAGGCCGTGCCCGAGCGTTTGAACCTCGAGGCTCAGCATCCCCGATGCTATGCTGCGTAGAATCCACACTATGGAAACCTGTCGCGTTCGAGCCCGCAACACCGCGCCTGATTCCGAGAATCGCATTCACGACGACCGGACCGCGACCGCTTACGGCTTTCGCGCCGGCTTGGTGCCAGGCGTCACCATCTACGGCTATCTCACCGTTCCAGTGATTGAGCGCTTCGGCGAGGATTGGCTGGCGCGAGGCGGCATGCACGTGCGCTTCCTCCAACCGGTTTACGACGGCGAGGAAGTTGTCGTGACGTTGTCCGGCAGTGCCGCCAGCGCCAGCCGCACGGACGGAACGGTGTGCGCCGCCGGCGAGATCTTTTGGCCGGAGACGGTGCCGCCATCCCTTGCGCTTTACCCGGAGGAACCGTTGCCGGCCGTGCGCCCGGCGGCGTCGGCCGAGTCCCTCGCGCCCGGCCGGGTTTTCGGTACGCTCTACGTCGACCTGTCGCTGCGCGACCATGAGTATCCTGCGGCGCTGCTCGCGCTCTCCAATCACTTGCTGATCGAGAACGTGAAACTGGGCCCCTGGCTTCACGCCGCAAGCGAGCTCCGCCATTTCAGCGTCGCGCGGGATGGGGACCGGCTTTCGGTCCGCGGCCGCGTGGCGGAGTGTTTCGAGCGCAAAGGCCATCGATTCGTGGTGCTGGACATCGTCGTCGCCGCCGGTGCCGATCGCCTTGTCCAACACGTGCGCCACACGGCGATTTACGAGCTTCGCCCTCGCGCCAACGCGTAAAATCGAAAGATACACATGAAATTGGCGGTGACGATCATGGCGCTGCTCGGAAGTTTACCGGCGCAGTCGCGGACCGTGCGCGTGGCGGTCTGCCAGATTCTTACGATCGATGGCGATCGCGAAGGCAACTTCCGGCGCGTGGAATACGCGCTGGAGGAGGCGCGCGCCGCGCACGCGGACATCGCCGCGTTTCCCGAATCGGCGATCCTGGGCTGGGAGAATCCGGACGCCCACCGCATGGCCACCCCGATCCCCGGCGCCGACAGCGACCGCATCGCCGCGCTGGCCAGGGAATACGGGCTGACGATCTCGATCGGCCTCGATGAAAAGGAGGGCGGCAAGCTGTACGACTCCGCCATCCTGGTGGATAAGACCGGCAAGCTCCTATGGAAGCACCGCAAGCTGAACGTGCTGGCATGGCTGATGGATCCGCCGTACGCCGAGGGCCGGCCGGAAGACGTCGGCGTAACCGAGACGGAGTTCGGGCGGATCGGCCTGGTGATCTGCGCGGACACGTTCGGGGACCAGATCGCCAAGCGCATCGAACAATTGGCGCCCGACCTGATGTTGGTGCCCTACGGCTGGGCTGCGCCGGTGGACAAGTGGCCGGAACATGCGAAGGAACTCGAGAACCTGGTCGCCAAGCGCGCGGCCGAGTGGAAATGTCCCGTGGTGGGAACGGATGCGGTCGGCGAGATGACACACGGCCCTTGGAAGGGGCAGACCTACGGCGGAGCCAGCGTAGTGGTGGATGCGTCGGGCAGGGTGCTGCACTTGCTTCGCGATCGCGATGTGGAAGTGCGGACTGTGACGCTGGAACTCATGCGGGTAGCCCGATAGCCATCGGGCGGACCCCCTGGTCCGCAAGATTAGGCGCCTACGCCTTTACCTCCTAATAGCGATCGCGTCTTTCACCGCAAGCCGCCACTTATCGGGCAGCCTGAAAATTCGACGAGGGGCCCGCTCCCCTGCTCCGGCAATCGGCGCCGGGAAGTGCAGCTCCGTGGAAGGCGTCCCGGCACGGGCGCCGCTGCCAGAAGGTTCATGCCGCGTCCCAAGGGTTGAAAAGAACGACGCCGAGACCGCCAAAGTCCCTCACGTTCCGAGTCACGATGGTGAGATCGTGTTCCAGCGCGGTCGCCGCAATGAGGCCGTCCGCAACCTTAAGGGGCCTTCCTTTCAACTGACATTCTCCGGCCAGCACGCCCCAACGCTCCGCAATCGGCTCGTTCACCGGTAGGATGCGGCCTTGAAACCAGGGCCGCAGTGTCTCATCGAGCCACCGTTGCAGTTCGCTGCGGCGCTTGCCTTCCGGGAGGACGGTCACACCCTTCAGAACCTCGCCGAGCGAGACGACGCTAAAATACAACAGGTCATCGTCGGCATCGTCGAGCCATCCAGACACACTCGGTTGCGGACGGGGGCGGGTCATCTCCGAAGGGATGTTGGTATCAAGCAGAAACCCGTTTATAAGTCGATGTCACGGCCCAAATCCCGGTCCCTTTCGAAATCGAGATCGAGGCCCCTGAACGGAGATTCGGCAAACAACTGGGCCAGGCTCTTTCTACCGGGGGGCCGCTGGCGTCTGGGCCGAGCAGTCTGGTCTTCCAATTCGGACGGCGCCGGAGGCATGGCCGGGAGATGGGCAGCTTCTTCGAGCAGACTGGCGACATAGGACTCGACCGCGCGGCCATGCGCGGCGGCCTGTCGTGCGAGCGCGGCCTTAACCTCGGGCGTAATGTCAACGGTGATCGTCATAGGCACCCATTTCGGCGAGCGCGAACCCCTCCAGCGAAACGATGCGACAACCTAATTTTAACGCCTATGCCTGATCCGCGCGGGGCGAACGGACAGGCCAGGAGGCCTGTCCCACTAAGCCAGCCAGCCCCGCTTTTCCTTCCAGTGGCCGCGCGTGAAATCGGGGAACTTGACCGGCGCGCTGCCCTCCGCCACCGAAGCTTCGCTCAGCGGCCCGGGCGCGCTCCAGGCTGCCGCATCGTACACATCCAGGTCCGGTGCAAGGCCCTTGTGCATGCACTCGATCAGCCGGTAAATCATCAGGAAGTCCATACCGCCGTGCCCGCCCAGCTTGCGCGCCAGCTCGCCCTCATGCTTCCACAGCGGGTGCTCGTACTGCTCCTTGAATCTGTCGATCGGCATGTACTCCTCCGCGTCCGGGTCGTCGAAGTAAATGCGCGGCGGATAGTCGCGGAAGATCCCCTTCACGCCCGCGATCAAATTGATCCGGTCATAAGGATGCGGATCCACCACATCGTGCTGCAGCGTGATCACCAGACCATTGGCCGTCTTGATGAGCGACGTGTTCAGGTCGCCGCAGATATACTTCTCCTTCCACTTCGGGCTGTCCTTGGGCACGTGCGCTTCGCGCCAGGCGTCCAGGCCCCGCTCCGGAGAACTCATCGAGACCAGGTAGTCGAAGCGATCGCCACGGTTGATGCCCATATAGTTCGCCACCGGCCCTAGTCCGTGCGTGGGATAGAGATTCCCGTTGCGGCGCGTGTGCGGGAAGCGGCGCCATAGACCTTCGCTACGGTCTTCGAACAGCAGGCGGCGCAGATCGTGCAGGTAGGCGCCCTCGCCGTAGAGCAGATCGCCGAACAGCCCGGCGCGGATCATGTTCAGCACCATCAGCTCGGTGTAGCCGTAGCAGCAGTTCTCCAGCATCAGGCAGTGGCGGCGCGTCTTCTCCGAGGCGTCCACCAGCTTCCAGCAATCTTCGATGGTCGCGGCCGCCGGTACCTCCACAAAGGCGTGTTTGCCGCTGTTCATGGCCGCCAAGGCCATGGGGACGTGCCATTCCCAGGGCGTGGCAATGTAGGCGAAGTCCACGTCGTCGCGCCGCAGCAGGTTCTCAAAGTCGCGCTCGCCATTGGCGTACACCGCGGGCGGATGCTGGCCGGCACGCTCGACCGCGGCTTGGGCGCGCAACGCGGCGTCCTTCACCACGTCGCAGACGGCCGTTACCGTCAGCCCTTCCACGCCGAGGTATCCTTTCAGCATGTCTGAGCCGCGTGCGCCACAACCGATCAGTCCCATGCGGACGTTCTCGCGCGGCTCGAAGGGCATGCCGATGACGGAATGACGGTCGTTCTCGGGCGCTGCGGCGGCTGTCTGGCTGAGAAGCACGGCTGCGCCTGTTCCGGCCACTGCGCCGCGAAGCAGGTCCCGGCGGGAGAACGGGAACTTCGATTGATCTGTTTGCATGCTCCTATCTTAATGCGATGCGTAGATGCAGAGGATTGGTCCCCCAAAAACTCTTATTTCCAACTGCTGTTCCAGATCGGCATGTCCGAAAACACGCTGCGCTGACTTTGGTGCAGACGCCATGCAGCGTCGCGCCCGGCCGTCGCTGGAAAGCAGAGACTTACTTGCGGCACCAAAATGCTAGGCATGGGAGCTTGGCGAACTCTTCCAGCTAAATCCGGGGTGCTGGCAGCGTTCTTACTCGGGCGGCTACGGAGATTGCGTTTTTCATCGGGAATTCAAGCCTTGGCACTGAAACTATTGCTCCGGCTTGCTCGACGTAACAGCACTGGAGGATTATATTAAAAGCTATGACTACCATCGGACTCATCGGTGCCGGGCACATCGGAAGCCAGATCGCGCGACTCGCGGTGGCAAACGGCTACGGCGTCGCGATCAGCAATTCGCGCGGGCCAGAGACCTTGTCCGCGCTCGTAGCAGAGCTCGGGCCAAGAGCCCGCGCGGCGACCGTCGTCGACGCGGCAAAGGCTGGAGACATCGTCGTCGTCTCGGTGCCGCTGAAGAACTACCGGGCGATTCCGGTCGAGCCTCTGGCGGGCAAGATCGTGATCGACACGAACAACTACTACCCAGCACGCGACGGCCACATCCCCGAGCTCGACAATGAGTCGACCACCACTTCCGAACTTTTGCAGGCGCACCTGCCGACCTCGAAGGTCGTCAAGGCTTTCAACCATATCTACGCCGCTGCGCTCACCACCGACGGGCAGCCGGCTGGCACAAAGAATCGTCGCGCACTGGTCATCGCCGGCGACGACGATGCGGCCAAGGCCACGGTCACTCGTCTACTCGACCAGTTTGGCTTCGATACGGTGGACGCCGGTCCGCTGAAGGAGGGGTGGCGCATCCAGCGCGATACCCCCGGCTACGGTCCGCGTCGCACGGCAGAGGAGCTGCGCCGGGATCTCGCGGCGGCCAAGAGGTACGGGGCCAGTAAGGGCAAGTAGGGATGCGATTCGCGGCATGATTCGGAGGGATACCGTCTTGCCTCAATTGAGTGGAAGCGCGGCGGCAGAGGAGTGGTGACTGGCATTCACTTGATCTATGGCCTTGCTATCCCTTGCAATGGCGCCGGGAACTGCCTGGAATACCTGAATGGCGACCTCGTCGATAAGTATATTAAGCCCGCCGCCGAACGCGGTTGGACGGTTATATTGGACACCCAGATCGGGCGATCCGATCCCACAGCCGAGGTTAAGCGGATGATAGATCGGGGATACCTGAAATATGACAACGTTCACGTCGCGATCGATCCTGAGTTCCACGTTGTCCCGGGACACGACGATCCCGGCATTCCAATCGGCACGGTGGCGGCATCGCAAATCAACGAAGTCCAGGAAATGCTAAACCGGTACGTCGAGGCGGAGAATCTCAAAACCAAAAAGATCCTGATCGTGCACCAGTTCGGAGACGCCGCGGTGCCTGATGGGGTACCCTTCATGATCGGGGACAAGGGAGATTTGAAGGATTTCGCAAACGTGGAACTGGCGATCGATGCCGATGGCTTGGGAACGCCGGCCGAAAAAGTCAGGAAATACAACCTGATGACCAATAGCCGGACCTACCCTTCCATCCGGTTCAGCGGCCTCAAGGTCTTCTTCCCCAACCCATGGGAACACGCGGGGCATTTTGCCAAACCGCCGATGACCGTGGATCAGGTCTTCGGCTTGGCTCCAGTGCCCGGCGGGTTGCGAATGGCGACCAAGCCGAACGTGCTAATCATAGCCTGAGGACCGCGACTCTCTGACATAATACGAGCAGCTCAAGAGGTTTCCAAATGCCAAGTCTGAAGACGTTGCCGGTCGTGGGACTGACCCTTCTGTCGATCTGCGCGAGCGCCGCTTTCGCCGCACAGACTGCCGATATCGACAAGCTGAAGAGCTTCAGCGCCATGGGCAAGGAGCAGCCACTGCTGCCCGCCGGCACGGAGACCGAACTCTTCCGTTATGCGGGCCACGGTTGCCTCACCCACATGTGGTTCGGCGGGGATTTCAAGAACTACGGCCTGACGCGCATCCGCGTCTACGTCGACGGCGAGAAGAAGGCCTCCATCGACATGGAACTGATGATGGGCCACGGCATCGGCTTTCAGGATGAAGCCGCGCCGTGGGGCGTTGAGCGTATCGGCAAGACCGGTCAACCGAGCGGGATCTACAACACCTACCGCATTCCCTTCGGCCGCAATGTTCGCGTGACCGCCGAGCGGCGCAACGCGGAGCCGGAGAATCCGATCTTCTGGTGGATCATTCGGGGTGTCGAGAATCTGCCGGTGGAACTGGGCGGCGTCCGCCTTCCGGACAACGCGCGCTTGAAGTTATACAAGGTCGAGAACCGCACCGTCCAGCCCCTGGAGGAGTTCGACCTCTACAACGGCCAACGGCCCGGAGCGCTCTACCAGGTTTCCATCGCAGCGAAAAGCAGCAACTTCGCCTTCCTCGAAAGCTGCGTGCGGGCATACCCGGGCGGCTCGAAGACCCCACTGATGCTCTCCTCCGGACTGGAAGATTACTTCCTGGGAACCTACTACTTCAACCGCGGAAAGTATTACACGCCAGTCGCGGGTCTGACGCACCTGGTGCCCGATAAAGAGTTCTCCGCGTATCGCTTCCACGAGACCGATCCCGTCTTCTTCCAGGACGGTCTGCGGCTCACGATCCGCGTCGGCGAGTTGATCAACGGGAAGGTGTGTGGTCCGAAGCCAGGACCGGCCGAGACGGTTTATACGACCTACGTTTGGGTTTACGAGTGGTAGGGGATTCCTGACTGACGGAAACCGCTCCCTTACGGTCGCGGCTCGGTAACAGTCGCATTGATTTCGCAAGGCCTACCGAGCCGCGACCGTCAGGGAGCGGTTTCCCCAAAGCGGTTAAGCACCCTAGAGATGCCATTTCAAGCGGTCGCGCTGCTATAGTGGGCTGGGTGCCGGCGTGGCGGCGTTGCCGGTGTGCCTCTCCGCACCACAGCGTTCAAACGAGGAGATCAAACGTGAGGCGTCGAGAATTTCTTCCTGCCTTGGGCCTGGGTGGTCCGATGTTCGCTGCTGGAGCGCACGCGGGCGCCGCGGCGCAAGTGCGCCCGTTCCTGCAGTCTGCCACGGGGAGACGACGGCCCAGGATCGGTTGCGTGAGTTGGAATTTTCATAGTCTCGCGCCAGGCGCGCACCCTGAGGAGGCCATAGACATCATCGGAAGTCTGGGGTTCGAGGGCATCGAACTCATCGCGAATTCGCGGCAGGACGTTGACGAGTACTGGACGGACCCGACCATCGGCCGCATCCGGAGACAGTTGGAGCGAAATCACCTGGTGTTGAACCAGTTTCCATTCTTCCAGCCCGTGGTGGAAGGGTTGACGGCTAAGGATGCCGAAGAGCGCAAGCGCAGCCTGGATTACTTCGAGCGCGGTTGCCGCATCGCAAAGAAACTGGGTGCGCCGATGGTGAACATCGTCGCGCCATGGGCCCGGGAACTGAGCGCTCCGTCGACGGCATACCTGCCGCGTTATTTCATGGGCGATCCCAAGGCCGGCGAGAAGTTCCACATCGACATCGCGCCGGGTTACGACTTCGACGAGTTGTGGGGCTTGTTCAGCCAGACAATGCAGGCCTGCCTGGAGCGTGCGAAGGCGTACGGGATGAATTTCTCGATTGAGAATCATACGCACACCATGATGCCGGTGACGGACAGTTTCCTGCGACTGTGGGACGTCATTCGCGACCCTGCATTCGGCTGCAATCTCGATTGTGGCTGGGCCATGAATCAGCGAGAGTATCCCCCGGTGGCCATCCACAAATTGAACAAGCATCTCCTGAATCTTCACGTGCGTGACGTCAACGCCACGATGCGGGAATACGTGGCCATCGGGCAAGGCGTGATGGACTTCAAAGCCATCGCAGACGCCGTGAAGGCCGTCGGCTTCAGCGGCTTCTTGTCCCTTGAGCAGGACGGCTCCGGCGAGGACATGAAGGAAACGTGCCGCCGGTACGTGAGCATGATGAAGCAGTACCTTTCCTGAAGCGAGAATTGCATTCCTGGCGGGTTATCGCGCCGCAGGCCGAGCGCTCGCTTAGGTCACCGGCGCCGAGCCGTGAGGCTATTCCACTCGGTCCTTGTCTTTCGCCTCCGCCGGGGTCTGCATGTTCGGCGCCGCCGCGCTTCAGGGGCACGATGTGGTCAACCACATAGCCAGGGCAAGGGCCGACCGTCGCTCCCGGTGCCGGGCATCTCCAGGCCCCTTCCCCCCTGTGACACGCGATGTGCAGTCTTAAGGGGCTGGCACCCCGAGTTCGCGCCCGTTAAGATCGACTTATGTGGCTTCGGAACAGACGGCAATTCTTTCGCTACGCGGCTCTGGCCGCCGGAGGCGGCAGTCTCGCGCGTTGGGCTGCGGCTGCGGACACTTCTCCGGCGGAGATTTACCGGCTGCTCGGCTTTGCCACCATGACCGGTGAGAATCCGCTAAAACTCTGGGCGCGCTTGCGCGACACTCGCCAGTGGCTGGCAGGTCCGCTCTCGCCCGATGCCTGGTCCGGGCAGGTCTTTATCGCCGACCATGCGGACATCTTTGCATTTCGGTGCCTATCGTTGCCTCAGAACTGGTTGAAAGATGCGGAGCCGGGCAAGCGCGCCGAGTTTTGCGGAAAGAATTTCGCCGCGTGGTTCCGCGGCTGGCCGAAATGGTGGAAGACGGTGGGGCCTAGAGCCTGGGACAACTCTTACGCGCGGCTGATCTGGCAGATGCCGGACGACGGGCCCGAAGTTGCCTACGAGTGGGCGCAAACAGGGCCGCAGGAGATTGTCGGCCGGATCACGCACTCCCGAGCCGCGGGCTTGGTGATCGAAGGCTATATTCCGTGGGATTCGCAGCCGCCACGCTTTTCGGTGTTGTACGCGGAAGCACCGGACCGCAAATTCCTGCATGGGCGCTCCTGGGCGCCGGGTACCCGCGATGGCCTGCGCTGGGTTCTGGCCACGAGCCAACCCGCCGCGGAGACGGCCGGAACAGGGGATGTGCGTTGGCACGGGTACTACCCCGAAGTCACGAGGCTGTATCTGTGCGCGCGCCAGGGGCAGTCCTATGGACCGCTCGAAAAGGCCACGGCTCGGTGGCTCGAACCGGGCCGGATCGACGAGTTGCTGGAACGCAACCACGAACGCTACCTGGCCTCGCGTCCGGTTGGCACGGGCTGGCTGGCGGATGTGCCGGCGGCCATCAACGATCAACTGGAGTGGAGCGAAGTCTACACCCCAGAGCGCCGCCATCCTTACATAACGGTCAGTCGCGCCTGGGCCATGGAGAACAACTCAGCTCCGGACTTCCTGTGGGACAGCTTCTTCAGCGCGCTGCTGGTGTGCCAGGAGGACGAGCGGAAATGCTTCGACTTGATTCGGGACATCACCTCGTGGCAAAACGACCAGGGCATGTTCGTGCAGTACGGGCAATGGCCCTCGCACCCGGCGCGCACGATTTTCCCGGTCGCGTGGGGCCACACGCAGTATCCGATCGGCTCGCTCGCGGTCGCCAAGATTTATTTGCGGCGTCCCAGCCGCGCCTTTCTCAGCGAGATCTATCCGCGGCTGCTGAAGAACCACCGCTGGTGGTTCGCCGACCGCGGCGACGGCCAGCCGTGGCGCGACGGCAACCGGGACGGGTTGCTCGAGCTCGGTTCGAATTATCCGGAGGAGATCCCGTATGAGGATCGCCAGCAGGTGGCTTACTTCGAGTCGTACGACGACAGCCCGGAGTGGTGGCACGTCGCGCGCTATAACGAAAAGACTGGCACCCTGGAGCAGGACACCGTCGAGCGCAACTGCCTCTATGCCATGGACTGCTGGATCCTGGCCTGGATGGCCAGACTGTTGGGACGCACGCAGGAGGCAGCGGCGTTGAGTGCCGAGCACCTGAAGATGACGCGTGCCATCAACCGCCTGCTGTGGGATCCGGCCCGGCAGTGCTATTACAACCGGCGCTGGCAGGAAGTAAACGGCGAAGCGTTTTTCCCGCAGATGGCTCCGGACATTTTCCTGTCGCTATTGGGAAAGGTGGCGGATCCGGTGCGCGCAGGGGTCATCCGAAGGATATTCCACGATCCAAACAGATTCGCGGGTGAATGGATTCTGCCGACAATCAGCCGGGACGATCCCCTGTACCCCAAGCAGGACTACTGGCGCGGCAAGGTTTGGGCTCCGGTAAACTGGCTGGTTTACCAGGGGTTCAAAATCTACGATTGGGATCTCGAGGCACGTCAGCTCGCGGAATCCAGCGCTAAGATGTTCCTGAAGCCCTGGCGCGAAAAAGGCGAGTGTCATGAGAATTTTCTTTCCACCACGGGCGCCGGCGCCAGTGACCCCCACTACACTTGGGGAGCGCTCATGGTGCTGATTGCGATCGAGGAATTCATCGATGCGAATCCCTGGCATGGATTGCGGTTCGGGAACCTCAACCCGGTGGAGGAGGGCGGCATCGAACGCTACCCGGTCGGCGGTGCGCTCTATGACGTGACGCTGTCATTCAGAGGCCTGCAGGTGAAGCGCAACGGCAAGGCGCTGTTCGCCACCGATGTGCCGGTCGAGATTCGGCATGTGGTCTTTGAGGCGGGGCGCCCGCGCGGCGAAATCCGTGCCGAACGTGCGGGGAAACTCTGGATCGGAACTGGGGCTCCCCGTGAGTTTCCGCAAGGTGTCAGTCGCATCGGCTGAGCCGTTGCCAGCCAGCGGCGATGAGTGCGGCGCCCGATGTGCAAATCTCGGTAATGGGTCAGTTTGCTTGTACTACTGTCCGTCAGCTTCTTCGCGCGCCGCGACGAATTGTGGGGCAGGCCCTCGGAGCGCGGCTGCGCGTGGGCCGTTGAGTAAAGTGACCAGTTGAAGCCTATGGACAAAATGAAAACATCAACACGAAAGGGAATTCCCGCCCGGTCATCGCCTGCGCCGGAGTCGAACGACCGGCGTACCTTGCTGTTCGCCCTGATCATGGTAGCCTCCCTTTTTTTCATCTGGGGATTCTGCCATGCCATGCTGGATGTGCTGAACAAACACTTTCAGAACATCCTCCAGGTTAGCAAGACGCAGTCGGGGTTCATCCAGACTTCGGTGTTTGGCGCCTATTTCCTCATGGCTATGCCCTCCGCTCTGCTGATTCGCCGCATTGGTTACCAGAAAGGCATTTTGCTGGGATTGGCGGTGGTGGCCATCGGCGCGTTCCTGTTCGTCCCCGCGGGCCTGTGGTTCAAGACGTTCGAGGCTTTCCTTTTGGCGCTCTTCGTCCTTTCCAGCGGCCTCGCCTGCATTGAAACTGCGGCGAATCCTTATGTGACCGTGCTAGGTCCCAAGGACGGCGCCGCCGCCCGGCTTTCGACTGCCCAAGCCTTCAATTCAGTGGCCTACATCATTGCTCCCACCGTGGGTGGCGCTTTGATTTTTGGCAAGCGCCACGAAGCTGGAACCCCGGTGGATTTCAGCCGGCTGCTGATACCTTACGTCGTTCTGGGCTGCGTGGTTCTGGTTGTGTTCGGTGTCTTCTGGTTCATCAGGCTGCCAAGCATTGACGGGCCGCAGGACAAGGAGTCTGCGGCAGAGGACGCCTCGGTTCACAAGGCCCCCCTCATCCGGCAACCCCACTTCACTTGGGGCATTGTCACTCAGTTCCTCTATATCGCCGCTCAAGTGGGAGTGAACGCCTTTGCCGTGAACTACATCTTGGAGAATGCCATCAGCAGGGATGGCGCGGGTGCGGTGGTTACCGACTCGCTGTTTGCCTGGTATGGCTCTGTCACAAGAGCGGCCAGTCCTGAGGCCACGGCCGCCTATGTGATAACCATTGCCATGGTGCTTTACGCTACGGGACGTTTCACCGGCGCGGCTATCAGCCGGGTCATCAAACCCAACCTACTGCTTTCTTTCTACGGTATCGCCAACTGCCTCATCATCCTGATGATCATGGCCGACATCAAACAGGTTTCGTGGCGCATACTGCCCTTCTGCTGGCTGTTCATGTCCATCATGTTCCCCTTCATCTTTGCCATGAGCCTGCGCAATCTGGGGGAACGAACCAAAATGGCCGCCTCGTTTCAGATCATGTCAATCGTTGGAGGCGCCATAGCCCCTCCTCTGATGGGGCATTTGGCGGATCAGTATCATAGCATGGCCATCTGCTTTATCCTGCCGCTGATTGGTTTCCTGGCAACGACCGTTTACGGCTTCGTCTATCCCCGCCTGCTGGAGAAGTCGGCTGGTGCGGCCGCCTGATGCGACATCGGTCGCGGAGATGGACCGCGGCGGGGTGGCGCCGGAGCTGGCCGCCGGCACAGGCTGCGCGAAGGGCGTCATGCCACCCAACCCGAGCGGGACTGTGGTTCCGTCATGATACGCGGTATTATAGCGGCGCGCACACACCACCGCCCCTACCAGCCGGACCAATCCGGCTGACGGCGGAATTGCGACCCCGTTGCCGCCAATCGACGTCCCAAGGCCGTTCTATTCCTGCTCGCCTGCTGCGAGCAGGAGGAAGATGAGACTCCCCCGACAGTCCGTGAGCCGCAAGGAACTCAATGAACTCAAACAGCAGATTCCGTTACCGGACCACCTGGATCATCGCCCGGGCGCGCGCCTCACTCGTTTGAAGCACCTGGCACAAGAAACGCGGAACGTTCCCGTTACTCGCGCACTTCGATGGCTCTATCGCATTCTTCTATAGCATGGTTGACGTGCTCGAGGGCCTTGGCACGGTGTCCCCTGTAGTCGTGTGCGGCGTTTTGCAATTCTACGCGGGCTTCTTCCAGATGTCTGTGCGCGGCCCGAATACGCGGATGGTCCGGTTGCGTAAAGGCAGGCGTACACAATCCGAGCACGAACGCGCCCAATACTGCGGCGATGATCCACAGCTTCTTCATATTCCTCCTTAGGAACGGATGCCTGATCCGGTCCGAGCCAGCATATCATGTCGGGTCGCGTGCATCAACCCCCGATTTGTGCCGCACATTACAAACGGAGTGAGCCACGCTGCTGGGTGGCGTCGGGCGGAGCGTTTGGGCCTGCCCGGCGAGAGCGATGCACCATACCGGGCGCGTGACTATTGGGCCGCGGCGGGACTCCTACCGGCTTGTGCGTGTGGCAGGCCCGCGGGAAATGCGCCCAGCGCTCCTTTCCGGTCATGGCACGGGTACCAGCAGGGCCTTGCCGATCACAGTCGTGAAGCCGTCCAATACATCGATGAAGCTCGAGGCAAGCGACGGAATGGTACGAAGCTGCCAAAGATGTTCGGCGTTTTGCCACGCTGACTCCCGGGCAGCGCTCACGTTCCAGGCGGCGAACGTATCTTCCAGATGGGAGAGCGGCGGAAGCGCCCCGCCGAAAAGACGGACATTCAGGCTGTGCTTGGCGGATTCGATGAGGCTGTCCAGCGTGGAATTGAGTGCGGTGTAGTCGCTATAGTGCATTCCACTGTGATCCGGCGTTGTTCCGGTGACCTGACAGGTGGTGAGGATGGCTTCAGGCAAGTCGTGGTTTATGTGGGCGTTTATGCCTGCCAGCGCAAACTGAATTCGCGCGATTGCGCCCTGGTTGCGGCCAGTGAACAAAACTTGCCAGCAGGTGGAAGTTGCCTGGCCGGAGAGCGAGGATTTGAGGGCAGAAAAGTAAAGGCGCGCGAATTGTACGTCGAGTTGGGCAAGCCACGCGGGATCAGTGAATCCACCACCTGCATCCCGCTCTGCGACCGCCTGCGTAACCTGCAGATACAGCCAGTTGAACCATTTCAGGCCGTCTCCGTCCAGACAAACGCTGTCGATGGTCTGGAGGGTTTGGAGAACGTCCGCGATAGACTGGGGGACGGCCTGAACAGTGGCGAGGAGCGTAGCGTCGTAGGGAAACATGGCCCATTGTAAACCAACGGTCTGTTCGCCTACCAGACGCTGGCAAAGCCTTTGCGCCGGAGGCGGCGCAGCAAGTGGCGCGGCAGGCGCACATTGCGGCAGGCGCAAATTAAGGAACAAAAAATGAGAGAACAGGGTTCCCTCGGATGAAATTGGATATACAATTGATCGTGATCAGGATGGGCAGATGGAAATCCTGGGTCAAGCAGTGAAAGACGGAACCATTCCACCCTGACATGCGTACGATCTATCGGCGAGCGGGAATTGCGGCCTTGGCCGGTCCGCTTGCCTTTAACAAACAACTGGAACAACGCGGAGGACTCCGAGACTCCACGCAGATAAGGAGATCGATGAAGATCAGTATCCTGAGAAAACTCGCTTCGATAGCGCTTTCCGTATTGGCTCTCTCGCCGGTTTGCCGGGCGCAGTCGCAGGTTGCCGGCGATTGGCTGGGAACGCTCAACGCCGGGGGTACTCAACTCCACCTGGTCCTGCACATCGCCGCAGCCAAGGACGGAAGCCTCACGGCGACATTGGACAGCGTCGATCAGGGCGCCAACGGCATTCCGGTGAGCGCAATCTCGCTCAAGGATTCCAAGCTGAGCCTGACCGTCAATGACGTTCATGGGACCTATGAAGGCAACGTCAACAAAGAAGCAACGGAGATCACAGGCACGTGGTCGCAGGGACAACCGCTCGAACTTAATTTCAAGCGTGCGCCCGCCCAATCCGCAGCCACTGCCGCCGCAGCGGCACAACCATCGAAGCCCGGTTTGGACGGGCTGGATGACTTCGTCACCCAGGCCATGAAAGACTGGAAGGTGCCGGGACTGGCCATCGCAGTCATCCAGGGCGGCAAAGTGAGTCTTGAGAAGGGTTACGGCTACCGCGATCTGGAGAAGCAGTTGCCGGTAACGCCGAATACTCTCTTCGCGATCGGCTCAATCACCAAATCCTTCACCGTGACTACACTGGGCATGGAGATGGACGAAGGCAAAGTCGACTGGGACAAGCCGGTCCGCGATTATCTGCCCACATTCAAGCTGTACGAACCGGTCCTCACCGAGCAGATGACAATCCGCGATCTGATTACGCATCGCTCCGGCCTTCCGCGTCATGATTTCATCTGGTACACGTCGGAGTTCACCCGCGAGGATCTGCTGCGCCGCTTGCAATATCTGGAGCCCAGCAAGCCCCTGCGCACGACGTTCCAGTACAACAACCTGATGTTCATGACGGCGGGCTATATCGCAGGCCAGTTGAACGGCGGCAGTTGGGAGGATGCTATCACCCAGCGCATCTTTAAGCCGCTGGAGATGACTGGCACGAATTTCTCCGAACTGGACACCCAGAACAGCGCCGACTTTGCGCAGCCCTATCGCAAGGGCAGTGACTTGAAGGCCGAATTGAAACGCATCCCCTTCGACGCACAATGCCCGAATCGCTGCGCCATGGGTCCGGCCGGCGAAATCAACTCGAACGTCGCGGATATGAGTAAGTATCTGCTCTTCCACATGAACCACGGCAAGGCCGCGGGCAAGCAACTGCTTTCCGAAAACAACTCCATCCAGATGCAAACCCCGCAGATGGCCATTCCGGGCGCGCCTGCCTATAAGGAACTCGGTGAAACCAGTTATGGGATGGGTTTCTTCCTCTCTTCTTACCGTGGGCACAAAGAGGTGGAGCACGGCGGGAATATCGACGGCTTCAGCGCCGAGCTTGCGTTCCTGCCGTCCGATCAAATTGGCGTCGTCGTCCTGACTAATCTGGATGGGAACCCGCTGCCAAGCATCGTCGCCCAGAACGTCTTCGACCGGCTGCTCGGTCTCGATCAGGTTCCATGGAACCAGCGTACGCTGGCCGCTGAAGCGGGAGAAAAGAAATCCGAGCAGGAGGCAAAAGACAAAGGCTACACGCCACGCAAACTGGGAACGCATCCGTCTCACGATTTGAAGGATTATGCCGGCGATTACTCGAACCCTGGGTACGGGACTGTTACTATTGCGTCCGATAGCGATAAATTCAAAATGACGCTGAACAAGGTAACGCGACCTCTGGAGCACTATCATTATGATATGTTTCAGGTGCCGGCCGACCCGCTCGATAATCTTCAAAAGATCAAAGTCGTCTTCCTCACCGACATGGACGGAGACATCTCCAGTCTATCCATGCCGCTTCAACCCGACGTGAAGGACATCGTTTTCGCCCGCATGCCAGACCGGCAGCTCACCCAGCGCAGCTTCATCGAGGCCTTCACCGGCGACTATGAGATTCAGGGATCTCCAGTGCCGTTGAAAGTCTCGCTCCGCGGTGAAAACTCCCTGATCATCAGCGTTCCCGGACAACCAGATTACAAACTGAATCCGAAGCGCGGCACCACCTTCCAACTCGCCGACTATGCCGGCATCAGCATCGAGTTTAAACGGGACGCCGCAGGAAAAGTGACCGAGGCCGTCCTCAACCAACTCGGCACGGTCATCATTCTGAAGAAGAAACAGACGCCCTGAGGCGAGGGGCGAATAGTCCGGGTTTGAATTGGGGTTGAACCTTTCTAGGGCCTAAGCCTCGGCAGGTCCTGCCGCCTGGTTTTCAAAGTCACCCCGAGCGGCACGCTGGCCGTGGCCCGGCGCCCGCGCTCGTTTCAATGAGCCCTGGACCCGGTATGGCCAGCCAGCCAGCGCACGATTAGTACGCAGACCACCACGGCGATGACGATCATCATTCGCGGGTACGAGTGGTCGAGGCACGACAACAGGGCCGCATCGACCTTGCACCCTGCAATGGACGAGCCGGCATTTGCGGCAACGGCACCGCTGGCGGATTTGACGGCGTACTCCACCGCTGCCTGCGCACGGAGAACGACGGGAATGGCAAAAGGGGCTATGACCACGCAAGGAACCAGGCGCAGAGTCATCACGACCGCTTCAGCAGGAATTGTATCTCAATTCCCCGAACCGCGCGGTGAAGCCCCTCGCCGAGGGTGCTTAACCGTTTTGGGGATTGCTGACTGATGAAAACCGCTCCCTGACGGTCGTGGCTCAGTAATCCTTGCGAAATCAACGCGACTGTTACCGAGCCGCGACCGTCAGGGAGCGGTTTCC
>Ga0181536_10000934_pt1 | contig 34837 bp, 34 predicted proteins | sample PEATcosm2014_Bin_41_FD_121105 | JGI IMG/M metagenome (GOLD analysis project Ga0181536, IMG submission 121105) | Peatland microbial communities from MTU Mesocosm Facility, Houghton, MI, USA - PEATcosm2014_Bin17_60_metaG | ecosystem: Environmental > Terrestrial > Soil > Wetlands > Peat | place...
CCGGCGCCGGAGTAGCCCACCAGGCCGACCCGCTGCCCAGGCGCGAGGGTCAGATTGAAATGCTCGAGGACGGGGGCGCGGCCGGGATAGGCGAAGGTGACGTCGTCGAATGTCACCTCACGCGGACCGGGCGGCAACGCCTCGGCCGCGGGTTGGTCCCGCAACTCCTGCGGCAGCAGCAACGCGGCGATCGCTTCCTCCAGCCGGGCGACATATTGCGTGAGATCGACGAGGGCGACGGCCAGGTCGCGGGTCCCGTGCAGGATGGTGAACGCCAGCGAGGTCACCAGCACGATGTCGCCCACCGTCGCCTGGCCGGCCAGCCATAAACGGATCCCCGACGCCACCACGCCGGCGGTCAGGAACACGGTCAGCACGGCATGGATCAGGCGCAGGTGCTCCAGATAGAACAGGCTGCGCCGCCGGCTCGCCATTTCCACGCCGATGATGCCGCCGAGCCGCACCTGCTCCCGTCCGGTCGCGCCGAACGCGCGCATGACGTTGAAATTGGAAATGACGTCGACCAGTTCGCCGTCCACGCCGGCGGCGTCCTCGGCGTACTGGCGATGCAATGGCGTGCCGCGGCGGGCCAGCGTGAAGATGCCGGCGCCGAGTAACAGGGCCAGGACCAGCAGGCCCAACGCCAGCCGGAGGTTGACCGAGCCGATGAAGCCGATCGACAGGGCAACCGCGACAACGGGCGGGATGACGTTCCAGACGCCGGTGCTCAGCACGATAAAGGCGTTGTTGGCCGAGGAACTGACCCGGCTGGCCAGGCCGCCCGGCAGACGTGAGGCGAAGAACCCGGGCGCGTGGCCGGTCAGATAGGCGAACAGCTCACGGCGGATATCGCCGGTGACCGCGACAAAGGTGCGATGCGCGGTGTAGCCGCCGACCCGCCACAGCAAATTATCCGCCGCCACCAAGCCGCATAGCAGCGCGAAGGCACCCCAGACCAAGGGCGCGCCCGCCTGCTGCCCCATGGAGACCACGTCGATCAGATGCTTCATGCCAAACTGCGTCGACACGCTGCAGGCGACCGCCAACAGCACCGACACCAGCACGACCGCATTCCCCGCCGGATGCAGGCGAATGTAGCGAAACAAAAATCCCAGCGGCCGCCCGCGTAACGCCGCGAGGGAGGTCTCGATGTCGTTCATGCGGCACTCCGGACGGCGATGCAGGCCGCCCCTTGAAGCAGAGGGGAGATCCGACACGCCCTGGTTCAGCTTATCCCCATCGCCCGGCCGAGCGATGCGGGCCCGTTTCCCCCGTCATGGCCCGGGTTTTCCGCCGCGATGCCGGGCTGGCCGAATTGGCCCGGTCGAGGCACGCCATGACGGACTCCACGGACAGACCGTCTTAAAGACGATTGGAATCGTCCGCTTCAAGCGCCAAATCGTGGCCGTTTCGCGGCGGCGCGGTCAGTGGTTTCGGACCCGGCACGGCGAATCACCGAAATCAACGCAAAGCCGCCGAAATCGCGCCATATTCCCCATCCACAAGCCTGCCCGTCAGCGTGCCTGGGATGCTACCGGAGCGCGGACTCGCCAAAACCATGCCGATTGAACCGAGGCAACACACCATGCGTATCGCGCAGATTTCACCGTTGTTCGAGGCCGTTCCGCCCAAGCTCTACGGCGGCACCGAGCGTGTCGTTTACTCGCTGACCGAGGAACTGGTCGCCATGGGCCACGACGTGACCCTGTTCGCCAGCGGTGACTCCATCACGTCCGCGACCCTCGCGCCGATGCGCGATCAGGCGCTCCGGCTCGATCCAACCGTCAAGGACTGGGTCGCGCTGTACTATCGCATGGTCGAGCTGATTTATCGCCGCAAGGACGAGTTCGATGTGCTGCATTTCCACATCGACTATTTCCCGTTGTCGCTGTTCACGCGGCAGAACGTGCCGTTCCTGACGACCCTGCACGGCCGGCTGGACCTGCCGGAGTTCATTGAGGTGTACGGCACGTTCCGCGATGCGCCGTTCGTGTCGATCTCGGACAACCAGCGCAAGCCCATTCCGAATCTGAACTGGGTCCGCACGGTGCTGCATGGCATGCCGGCCAATCTGCTGACCCCACAGCCGGTGAAGCAGGAGTATGCCGCGGTGCTTGGCCGGATCTCCCCCGAGAAAGGGGTCGACAAGGCGATCCGCATCGCCGGGCGCGCCGGAATGAAACTGAAGATCGCGGCGAAGGTCGACAACGCCGACAAGGAATACTACGACAGCCAGATCAAACCGCTGATCCGGGACAATCCCTTCGTCGAGTTCATCGGCGAGATCAACGACCAGCAAAAGCCGGGGTTCCTGTCCGGTGCGCATGCGCTGCTGTTCCCGATCGACTGGCCGGAACCCTTCGGCCTCGTGATGATCGAGGCCATGGCGTGCGGCACGCCGGTGATCGCCTATCGCTCGGGCTCGGTGCCGGAGGTGATCGACGACGGCGTCTCGGGCTTCATCGTGACCAACGAGGATGAGGCGGTCGCGGCGGCCAAACGCGTGCATGAACTGGACCGGGCGAAGGTGCGCGCGACGTTCGACCGCCGCTGGACCGCGCGCCGGATGGCCGAGGACTATGTCTGCCTTTACCAGGAGCTGGCCCACCCGGTGCGGCGTCTGCGTGCCGTGGCCGGCTGAACGGCAACCGGTCGTCTGCTGCCCCCACCCGCCGTGAGGTAAAGTACCAGACCGCTGAAAGCCTCACCCCCCGTCATGGCCGGCCATGACGGGGCAAGCGGGTCAACGTTCAGGCAGGTTGGTCAGGCGTCCGATCAGCTCCTCGGATGCGCCGCGAGGGTCGGGCCGATCGGTCGGCCCAATGGGTCGGCCCAATGGGTCGGCTATAACGGAACGGCAACAGTGGGTCATCGAGTCCGCCATCTGATATAAGGCCGCGCCGGTATCCCGGCGCGATGGTTCGGATGGAGTTGGCCGATTGATCCCACTCGTTCTCCCGGTGAGCGACGAGGCCACGTTTCGGGCCGGGCGCAACGCGGTTCATGCGCTGAACTTCTTCGTCGCGGCGATGCAGACCGGGTTCGGTCCGTTCGTGTCCGTCTGGCTGGTCAGCCAGGGCTGGTCGCTGACCGAGGTCGGGGTCGCCCTCAGTGTCGGCACCGTGGCGCAGCTCTGCGCTCAGCTGCCCGGCGGGGCATTGGTCGACATGGTGCGGCAAAAGCACGACATCACCGCGATCGCCATCGCCGTGGTCGCCTTTAGCGCGCTGATGATCGCCGTCTCACCGTCGGTTCCCACCGTTTGGCTCGCCCAGGTGCTGCACGCGTTTGGCAGTGCCGTCATTACCCCGGCGATCGCGGCGCTCACGCTGGCACTGTGCGGGCCGGACAGTTTCAGCGAGCGCCTCGGCGGCAACGCGCGGTATGCCTCTTTGGGCAGCGCGCTCGCGGCGGTCGCCTTCGGACTGGCGGCGACGCATCTGGGCCAGCAAAGCATCTTCCTCATCACCGCCGCGTTGGCATTGCCCGCGACCGCGTCGCTGTTCGCCATCCGTCCTGGGCCTTGCCCGCCCGCCCCGGCGAACCACATGGCGATCGCCCCGCCGAAAGACCGGGACACCGCGCCCTGGATCATCTTCCACGATCCCACGATGCACATCTTCGCGCTGTGCGTTATTTTGTTCCATCTGAGCAACGCCGCCCTGCTGCCGCTGGCGCTTGGCGGGTTGTCGCAACGCGGCGAGGCCGCCGGTTTCATCGTTCCCGCCGCGATCATCGTGCCGCAGCTCATCGTCGCGGTCGCCTCGCCCTGGGCTGGCGCGATGGCCCGCTATTTGGGGCGGCGGAAAGTGCTGCTGGTGGGCTTCATCGCGCTGCCGGCGCGCGCGCTGCTGTTCGCGTTCAATCCGGGCCCGGAGGCGGTGGACGTGATCGAGGTGCTGGACGGGGTCAGCGCGACGGTGCTCGGGCTGATGCTGCCGTTGATCGCGGCGGACCTGACCCGGACCACCGGACACCTGAACCTGGCGATCGGCTCGTTCGGCCTCGCCGCCGGGCTGGGGGCGACACTCAGCACGACGGTCGCCGGGTGGGTCGCGGATCGGATGGGGGCCGAGATGGCGTTTCTGGGCCTCGCGCTGGTGGGCGGCATGGCGACGCTCCTGTTGGCGGTCGCGATGCCGGAAACCCGGCCGGTCACCGAGGCACGTGGCGCCGAAGCCACGGCGTGACGCACCGGCGGGTCGCGTGGACCTGGTGCCGTGCCGTCCGCCCGCGCGAGGCACCGCGCCTCTTGCACAAAGACCGCCTGGCATGCCTGATAGCGCCAACGCGAACGGAGGATCGGCCATGGACGAACCCAAACATCTGCACGAACCCGGCGGCGATTTTCAGTGCCTGCACGAGTTCATCCCGGTGGCCCGCAAGAAGCTGTCGGACCACGTCTGGGGCTACCTGGTCGGTGCCGCCGAGAGCGAGACGACGCTGCGGCGCAACCGGATGGCGATCGATAGCCTGGCGTTACGGCCGCGCGTGTGCGTCGACGTGTCGAAGATCGATACGAGCACGACGCTGTTCGGCAAACCGTGGCGGCTGCCGGTGTTCCTGTGCCCGGTAGGCTCGCTGGAATCGTTCGATCCCGGTGGAGCGGCGACCGCCGGCCGCGCGGCCTCCGCGTTCGGCACGCCGATCATGTGCAGTTCCGTCACCCATCCCGGGCTTGAGGAAATCGCCGCCGCCACGCCTGGGCCGAAGATTTTCCAGCTCTATGTACGCGGCGATAAGGCGTGGGTCGACGGCGTGGTGAAGCGGGCGGTCGACAATGGCTACGACGCGTTCGCGATCACGGTCGATACGGCGGCGTACTCCAGGCGCGAGCGGGACATCGCCGGGCGGTTCGTCAAACCCTGGCGCGCGGCGGCGACGGGGCACGCCTACCAGGCCGGCTTTACCTGGGACAACGTGAAGCACTTCAAGGACAAGCATTCGATCCCGCTGATCCTGAAAGGCATCGCCACCGCCGAAGATGCCGCGTTGTGCTGCGAGCATGGGGTTGACGGCGTCTACATTTCCAACCATGGCGGCCGGCAACTGGATCATGGCCGCGGCTCGATGGATGTCCTGCCCGAGGTGATGGCGGCGGTCCGCGGCCGTGCGAAAGTCATGATCGATGGGAGCTTCTGCCGCGGCACGGATATCGTGAAGGCGATCGCTCTGGGTGCCGACGCGGTGGGATTGGGGCGGATGTATTGTTACGCTCTGGCGGCGGATGGCGATGCCGGCGTGCATAAGATGCTGGAGCTGCTGGAGCACGAGGTCGGCGTGGCGATGGCGCTGTCGGGGGCCAGATCGTTGAACGAGTTGAACCCGTCGTTCGTGTTCCGTGACGCGCCGATCGTGTCACAGCCGCACCAGCACAGCGCGTTTCCGTTACTTCAGGAGACGCCGGAATATCGCGGATAGCCCCGCTCCGGTCACATCGCACCCGCCGCTACACCGCGCCTGTCGCCGCCGCCTGTCATTGTGAGCGAAGCGACGCAATCTCCGTCCGTGGGGGCACGGTGATTGCGTCGCCGCCACGCGCCTCGCGATGACAGCGGCACCGCGCCGGCCGGCCCGGCGCCCTTACCCGTAGCTGAAACGAGGCGTCCAACCGGCGGCACCCTCCGGCAGCAAATCCAGCAAGTGCCATAGCGAGCAAAAGTCGTCGCCTGGGCCCAGTCCCGTGTCCGCCACACGCACAATGCGATCCCCCTCGCGCCGGAACACGGAGACGCCCGGCAGCCAACCCCCGGTCTCCGAGCGATAGCCCATATCGGCGGCGAAGTTTGTTCCCTGGTGGTTCACCATCGGAAAGCGCCAGCCTCGGCCGGCGGCGAAACGGCGCTGCGCGTCCGGCGCGTCCGGACCGCAAACGACGAACGCGGCACGGTTCGCCAAATGCTCGTAAATGCTGTTGAACCCGTCCGCCCAAAGCGTGCAGTAGGGACAAGACGCCCCCATGTTGTGGATGACGAACAGGTCGTCCTTCGCCCCGAACAGGTCCGAGAGCCGCGTCGTGCCATCCGGTGTCGTGAACGTGTGGTCGGACACGCTCTCGGGTTCCACCGAAGCCTGGATCTCGCGCATTTTGCGCCGGATGTCGGCGATCTGGTTTCGATAAGCCGCGAGCGCGGCGGCATTGTCCCGATAAACCATCTCACTCTCCGTAGCTGTCGTGCAGCCGCACCCAGGTCATGTGCGGGGACGGCCCAGGCTCGTCACGGCCTTTCGGGACGAGGTCGAGGTAGTGATAGGCGCCATTCAGCATGTCGAGGCCGCGCGAATAGCAGGAGTACGTGTGGTACACTGCTCCATTCGTACCCCGGTAAAATACGCTGATCCCCGGCCGCTCGGTCAACGATGATCGGATCCAGGTGTAATTGTAGTAAATCTCTCCCCGCTCCAGCTCCTCGGGCGTGAACGTGACCTGATGGTCATGGTTAAAGTCGCTGCCGGCGGAGGACACCCATTTGTGGGTCCACCCCATCCGCGTTTTGAATTTCGTGATCCGGTCCAGCGGCGCGGACGATACCGCCAGCAGCGTCACGTCGCGGGCCGCGAGGTGGACGTCGATCCCCTGAAAATTGTCAGCCCAGAAGGAACAACTTTTGCAGCCTTCCTCCCAGTCCGGGCCGAACATGAAATGATAGATAATCAACTGCGAACGGCCACCGAACAGGTCCGCGAGAGTCGCTTTGCCTTCCGGCCCTTCGAACATGTACTCCTTGTCGACCCGCACCCATGGCAAAGCACGCCGTTCCGCGCTGAGTTGGTCGCGCAGGCGGGTAAACTCTTTTTCCCGCGCCAGATGCTGTTCGCGCGCCGCGATCCATTCGTCCTGGGAAACAACCTGGTGATTGGCGGTCATGGTTTTGCTTCCTTTCCGGTTTTGGCTTCGTGGCCTGGCGGCACGTCCGGCTCGCGCGATGGCCCGAGCTCCCCGAGCGTCATCGCCAACAGATCGAACTGCGACTGCCAGTATTTGCTGTAACGGTTGATCCATACCGCGGCGGCGAATATGGGCCCGGTCTCAAGGCTGCAGCGGCTGATGCGCCCGGACCGCTGCTGCCGTACCAGGCCTGCGCGGGCCAAGACCTGAATGTGGCGCGATACCGCCTGCAACGAAATCGAGAATGGCGCCGCGAGTTCCGACACCAGCAGCGAACCCTGATCGAGCCGCTCCAGGATCGCGCGCCGCACCGGATCGGACAACGCGAAAAAGACGTGGTTGAGGACGTCTGCCTCGGCCTCGGAAGCAGCCTCTGGGGCCCGTTCGGTCAGCCGCGCGGTCGCAAGCGTCATGCCGGGCCAATTGTCAACTTATTCATTGAAAGTCAATTTACTTGTTGATTAATCGGCTCGCGGCCCCGCGCGCGACGCCGGTCAGGCGACCTTGTCCACCCCGGCGTCCGTGCCTGGAGGCGCATGCGTGGCGGGAGGCGCCTGCTCGGAGTCTTGCTTGTGATGCTGTCGATGATCGCGATGCCGCGCCTCCTCGTCAGCCGCTTGCCCGGCCTGGTGCCCGGCGTTGCCGGTCGAAGTCTGCTGTGAAAGAATTGGCGAAGCCGGAGAGATGGCGCCGACACTCATGTTACGCTCCACAACCTTGTTGTAACAGAGGGCGACCCTGAGCCGCTGATACCTAACAACCAGTTAAATCAGTCGCGAAAAAGCACGAATTTCGTGATCCGGCATAACCCCGCCGCACTGGCGGCCACATGACGCCTCCCTGACAGGCCCCACTTTGCCTGAGACCGCACCGGCACGCGCGGCCGACGGCGCCGCCGCATCGGTCCGCTTAAGGTCCGAGTGCTTCAGGTGACAATGAAGGCGGATCGGCGGAGCGATCCTCTTGCTGGCCGATAAAGTTGATGACTGTCAGCTTTTTCACGCGGAACCCAGGCACGCGACGGTCGCGCGTTCGTTTGAGCGCCTGGAGCGTTGAGCGTTATCTCCACCTGTTCCCCGGCGGCTGTCATCGCCAGCGGGATCTCGCATTCGATGACGCACAAATCATGAATATTGGTCGAGTCGATCCGTTTGCCATTCACCGATATCTCGATTTCCCGCGATCGTAGCCTGCCGCCTCGATCTGTCCGAGAAACCAAAACCGGCATCGCATCCACACGGACAGCGAACAAGACGCCAGGACGTCGCACCGAGCGTCCGGCGGATCGGGGGATCGGCGATACCTCTGCCATCCCATAATATGATATTTCGTGAAATGTCGTTGACTCGCCGCCCAGGCAGCGGTAACAACGCGGTCAACCGCCACTCGTCGGGAAAGGCTCATCCGATGGATACGTCCGAGATCAAGACCATGGTGCGCACCCGTTACGGCAGCATCGCCGCCGCGGCATCCGCGGGATGCTGTGAACCCGTGACATCCTGTTGTGGCCCCTCGGCACCCACCGATCTCCAGGCCAAGGCCCGGCAAATGGGCTACTCGGCCGCCGATCTGGCGGCGATCCCCGAGGGCGCCAACCTTGGTCTGGGCTGCGGCAATCCCCAGGCGATCGCCGCCCTGCGCCCCGGAGAAACCGTGATCGATCTGGGCTCCGGCGCCGGCTTCGACTGCTTCCTCGCCGCCCGCCAGGTGGGCACCACCGGCCACGTGATCGGCGTCGACATGACCCACGAGATGCTCGCCAAAGCCCGCGACAACGCCGCCCGCATCGCCGCCGCCAGCGTCGAATTCCGGAATGTCGAATTCCGCCTGGGCGAACTGGAGCATCTGCCGGTCGCCGACAACACCGCCGATGTCATCCTGTCGAACTGCGTCATCAATCTCGTGCCCGACAAACCTCAGGTATTCCGGGAAGCGTTCCGCGCGCTGAAACCGGGTGGGCGGCTGGCGATTTCCGACGTGGTGAATACCGCCCCGCTGTCCGACGACCTCAGGAGCGACACCGCCCTGATCTGCGGCTGCGTCGCCGGCGCTGCGCCGGTGGACCAAATCGAAGCCTGGCTCGCGGCGGCGGGCTTCCACCAGATCCAGGTCACCATCAAACCCGAAAGCCGGGAGCTGATCGCCACCTGGGCCCCCGGGCGCGGCGTGGAGGATCACGTCGCCTCCGCCTCGATCGAGGCCCGCAAGCCTTAGCCATGCGATCGCCCGAAGCGGTTGAAGCGCTCGGTGCCCTGGCGCACGAGCATCGGTTGGCGATCTACCGGATGCTGGTGGAGCGGGGGCCAGATGGCTTGGCGGCGGGCGTCATCGCCGAGCGCCTCGGTATCGCCCCGTCATCCCTCACCTTCCATCTACAGCACCTTCAGCGAGCGGGCCTGATCGCGCCGCGCCGTGCCAGCCGCCAATTGATCTATGCCGCGGATTTCGCGCGCATGAACGCGCTGGTGGGATTTCTCACCGAAAATTGCTGCGGTGGCGACCAGAGTGCCTGCCAGCCGCGGGTACGGCAGGTCGTTTCCGTGTAACGGCTGTTCGTGCCGGGGCGCGGTTTTCCCGGCCCTTCGCACCAGGCGGTTCCGGTCTGGCCAGTTACCGGGGTCAGCCGGAACGCTAATGAATCCCACTGTCCCCGTCGCAGCGATCGGTGACTTTTCCGCCACTTCCGGGGTTGCCTGGCAAACATATTTCTGTTATTCTGGAAACATGGAATCGACTGAAGCCGCCGCGTGCCTTGCCGCTCTGTCCCAGGAGACACGGCTTGACCTCGTACGCTTGCTGATCGCCGAAGGCTCAAACGGTCTGCCCGCCGGAGAAATCGGCGCTCGCCTGGGCATACCGCCTTCAACGCTATCGTTTCATCTCGCGGCGCTGGAGCGGGCCGGGCTCACCCAATCCACGCGGCAGGGCCGCCAGATCATCCACGCCGTGCGGATCGCGGGCCTGCGGCGGCTGCTCAGTTTCCTGACCGAGACGTGTTGCGGCGGCCGGCCGGACCTATGTGGCGACCTCGCCCATCTCTTTCCAATCTTACCAGAGGAGAACCACGGCATGATCCCGGCCTTCAATGTGCTGTTCTTGTGCACACACAACTCGGCCCGCTCGATCATCGCGGAAGCGATCCTGCGAAAGACTGGCGGCACGCGATTCCGGGCGTATTCCGCCGGGTCGGATCCGATCGCCGAACCCAACCCCGAAGTGATGGATAAGCTCCGCGCGCTGGGCCATGACACCGGTGATCTTCGCAGCAAGTCCTGGCACGAGTTCACCGGCCCGAACGCGCCGCGGATGGATTTCGTCATCACGCTTTGCGACACGCTCGACGGGCAAGTCTGCCCCGATTTCGGCGAACTGGTCGTCACCGCCGCCTGGCCGCTGCCCGACCCGGCCAAATTCAACGGTAGCGCGATTGAACGCGCCGCGATGTTGAATATGCTTTATGCCAGCCTGCGTCGGCGAATCGAAATTTTCACTGCCCTGCCCTTCGCCTCGCTCGATCGTATGGCGCTGAAGGCCCGGCTCGATCAGCTCGCCGACGGTGGCACACCGGCCTTCGCGGGAGGGCGCTGATCATGCGCGTCGGCATCAACGGCATGGGCCGAATCGGCCGGTTGGCGTTACGCGCGGCGATGGGCGGCCTGTATCGGGCACCGGACGATCCGCGCGCGGATCACCGCCTCGATGTGGTCCATGTGAACGAGGTCAAAGGCGGTGCCGGGACAACCGCGCATCTGCTCGAATTCGACAGCATCCATGGCCGCTGGCGGGAGAATTTCGGCACCGAGGACGATCGCGCCATCCTGATCGGCAACCGCCGCATCGGTTTCAGCGACGCGCCGACGCCGGAGGCCGTGTCCTGGGGCGACCTCGGTTGTGACATCGTGCTGGAATGCACGGGAAAATTCCTGGAATCCGAGCAACTCGAAGGCTATTTCGCGCGCGGCGTGAAAACGGTCATCGTGGCGGCGCCGGTCAAAGACGGCGGCGCGCTCAATATCGTGGTCGGCGTCAACGACCACCTCTATGAGCCGGCCCGCCAGCGGCTGCTGACCGCCGCGTCCTGCACCACCAATTGCCTCGCCCCCGTGGTGAAGGTCTTGCATGACGCGGTCGGCATTCGTCACGGTCAGATCACCACCATTCACGATCCGACCAATACCAATGTCATGGTCGACGCACCGCATAAGGATTTGCGGCGGGCGCGGTCGGCGATGCTGTCGTTGTCACCCACGACCACGGGAAGCGCCACGGCGATCGCGCTCATCTATCCGGAGCTCAAGGGCAAGCTGAACGGCCATGCCGTGCGCGCGCCGGTGCTCAATGCGAGCCTGACCGATTGCGTGTTCGAGATGGCGCGGCCGGTCACGGAACCGGAGGTCAACGAACTGTTCCGCGCCGCCGCGGCCGGGCCGCTCGCCGGCATTCTGGGTTTCGAGACGCGGCCTCTGGTTTCGGCCGATTACGTGAACGATACACGCAGCGCGATCGTCGACGGACCCAGCACCATGGTGACCGACGGAACGTTGCTCAAGATTTATGCCTGGTACGACAATGAAGTCGGCTATGCCTGCCGCATGGTGGACCTCGCCAACATCGTGATCCAAAGGAGCGTGTGATGTCCGCCGTGCGTGACTACGCGATCGTCACCGCCAGCTATTGGGGTTTCACGCTGACGGATGGCGCGCTCCGGATGCTGGTGCTGCTGCATTTCTACAGCCTCGGCTACACGCCGTTCATGCTGGCGTTTCTGTTCCTGCTGTATGAGACGGCGGGGATCTTCGCCAATCTCGGCGGCGGCTGGCTCGCCGCGCGGTTTGGCATCCCGCGCATGCTGATGACCGGGCTGGCGTTGCAGATCATCGGGCTGATGACACTCTCCGCGCTCAATCCCGATTGGAGCGCTGGCCTCTCGGTCACCTGGGTTGTCGCCGCGCAGGGAATCGCCGGAGTCGCCAAGGACCTCACCAAAACCGCGTCGAAATCCGCGATCAAGGCGACGTCCGAGGGCGGTTCGGGCCAGTTGTTTCGCTGGGTCGCATGGTTCACCGGCTCAAAGAACGCCATGAAGGGCATTGGGTTTTTCGTCGGTGGCCTGTTGCTGGAAACGATCGGCTTTCGCGGCGCCCTGTGGTTCATGGCGGGAGTCCTCGCAGTCGTGCTCGGCGGCGTGGCGGTCAGCCTGCCGCGATCGCTAGGCAAGGCGAAGGCGTCGAAGTCATTTCGTGAACTGTTCGCCAAGACCCGCGCCATCAACCTGATGGCCGCGGCACGGATCTTCCTGTTCGGCTCACGCGATGTCTGGTTCGTGGTCGGCCTGCCGGTGTTCCTCTACAGCCAGGGCTGGCGCTACATGGAAGTCGCCGGTTTTATCGCGAGCTGGACGATTGGTTACGGTCTGGTGCAGGCGATCGCACCGTCCGTTGTCCGCCGGAGCGGCGATGGGTTATCGCGCGAGGTGCCCGAAGCCCGGCTGTGGGGTGCCGTGCTGACGGCGATTCCGCTCGTGCTCGCGCTTGTCGTTGGCAATACGCATATGGAACGGCTCGACCTGCTGGTCACGACCGGGCTTTGCGTGTTCGGTTTCGTCTTCGCGGTGATCTCGTCGCTGCATTCCTATCTGATCCTGGCCTATGCCGGATCGGCGAAAGCGGCTGAGGACGTTGGCTTCTACTACGCCGCCAACGCGGGCGGCCGATTACTGGGCATCTTGCTTTCGGGCGCGCTGGCCCAGTGGGGAGGGCTGGCGGCGTGTTTGTGGGGATCGGCGGCGATGCTGGCGGTGTGCCTCGCGGTGACGTTCCTGCTGCCGGCGGCGGCGGCCACGCGGAAGCTACCTGCCTGACAAGGCATTTGCTCCGCGGTTCGTTCAGACCCTCCCTTTTCTTTCAGCCAAGGACGGACCATGGACCAGGCTATCGGCACTGATCGCCCGAGCGCCACGCTCGGTATTTTCGAACGCTACCTGACGCTGTGGGTCGCGCTGTGCATCCTCGCTGGCATCAGCCTCGGCAGCCTCGCACCCGCGCCATTTCAGACCCTGGGCTCGCTCAGTCTCGCCAATGTCAATATTCCGGTCGCCGTTCTGATCTGGCTGATGATCGTGCCGATGCTGCTGCGTGTGGATTTCGGCGCGATCGGCACCGTCACGCGGCATTGGCGTGGCATCATGGTCACGCTGGTCATCAACTGGTTGATCAAACCGTTCTCCATGGCGCTGCTCGGCTGGCTGTTCATCCGCGGCTTGTTTCATCCCTTGCTGCCCGCCGGGCAGATCGACAGCTACATCGCGGGCCTCATTCTGCTCGCGGCGGCACCGTGCACGGCGATGGTGTTCGTCTGGTCCAATCTCGCCGATGGCGATCCGAACTTCACGCTCAGTCAGGTGGCGCTGAACGACGCGATCATGATCGTCGCCTTCGCGCCGATCGTCGGACTGCTGCTTGGCTTGTCCGCGATCAGCGTGCCTTGGGACACGCTGTTTCTGTCGGTCGTGCTTTATATCATCATTCCGCTCATCGTCGCGCAGATTTGGCGGCGCACGCTGCTGGCGAACGGCGAGGCCGGACTCGCCCGCGTGCTGCGGGCCCTGCACCCGGTCTCACTGGTGGCCTTGCTCGCGACGCTGGTATTGCTGTTCGGCTTTCAGGGTCAGCAGATTTTGGACCAGCCGCTGGTGATCCTGATGCTGGCGGTGCCGATCGTCATCCAGGTCTATCTCAACGCCGGCCTGGCCTATGTGTTCAATCGCGCCTGCGGGTCGGCGCATAACGTGGCCGCGCCGTCAGCCCTGATCGGCGCCAGCAATTTCTTCGAACTGGCGGTGGCGGCGGCGATCAGCCTGTTCGGTTTCCATTCGGGCGCGGCGCTCGCGACGGTGGTCGGCGTGCTGGTCGAGGTGCCGGTGATGTTGTCGGTGGTGCGGATCGTCATGGCGACGCGGGGGTGGTACGCACGGGCGTGACCGAGGTCTGTCGATCACCCGGCGCGGCCGGCGATCTCCAGCGCAGCAGCCTGCGTGGCCACGCTCTGCCCATCCTTCCATACAAGTGCGAACCCGTAGACCTGTACTGAAACAGAATTGTGCAACGGGAATGGGCAATCCAATCAAAGCCCTGATTTCATCTCATGACTCTTGAATTATGCGCGTCCAGGCGCGCAGCCACGACATTCGTCTTGGTGATGTGATTTCTTCGGAGGATGTCATGCGTGGCCTAAACCGAAGTTTGTCGCTTGACCAGCGTCCCGCCGGCGAGTTTGCTCGCTTCGCGGAGCCCTCAGCCTGACCGACTGTGAGTAGGCTTGGAGTGTACCGCACCGGGTATGGAGAGTGGTCATGCCGACGTTGTCTGTGAACGGATACGAGATGGCGTTTGTCGAGCACGGCACAGGCATACCGTTGCTCCTTGTCCATGGCTCGATCTGCGATTACCGCTACTGGGCGCGGCAGATGGAGCCATTCGGCGCGCATTACCGGACGGTTGCCGTGAGCCTACGGCATTGCTGGCCGGAGCGCTGGGACGGCGAAGGCGACGATTTCACGACCCAGCAGCACACCGAGGACGTCGCGGCTTTTGTCGCCGCGCTGCAAGCTGGACCAGTCCATCTGCTCGGTAGTTCGCGGGGGGCATACATTGCTTTCCGTGTCGCGCAGAACTTTCCCCATCTGGTTCGCGCACTAGTACTCGCGGAGCCGGGCGGCGTGCTGGACCCCAGCCTTCAGCCGGCCCAGGCGGAAGCAGACCCGCCGATGGCGCTTGGCCCGCTTTACGCTGAGGCGGCCGAGCGTATTCGCCGTGGCGAAATTGACGAGGGTTTGGCGCCGGCCGTCGACGTGATCATCGGCCCGGGCGGCTGGAAGGGTCTGCCGGAACCGATCAAGCAGATTTTGCGGGATAACGCGCGCACGCTGCTCGGGCAGATCAAGGAACAGCGTGCTCCCTTCTCGCGCGCGGATGCACAGGCGATCAAAGCGCCAACGCTGCTGATGGCGGGGGAACGTTCGCCAGCAAACTACCATCGCATCCTTGATGGACTACAGAGTGCACTCAGGGACGTGCGGCGCGTCACCATTCCCGCCGCTTCACATACGTCGAACATCGACAACCCGAGGGACTTCGAGCGCGAGGTGCTGGCGTTTCTCAAGGATCGGTGATCCACAGCACAGGGGTAAAATTCGCGAAGATTCCTGCCAGGGTCAAGCACATTTCTTGTTTCACGATTCTTGATTCATGAAACAACCGGCGTACGCGTTCACGGGTCACTCGCGCCGCCCGCCCGCTCATCCGCCACGCGTGCGCAGTAACCCCTCGCGCGGGCCCGCCAGCAAACTGACCACCCAGAACCCACCCGCGGTCAGCACGATCGCCGGCCCGGCGGGGATCTCCACGTTGAACGAAATCAGCAACCCCACCACCGAGGCGGCGATCGCCAGCGCCACCGCGGCACTCACCTGACCCGCCAGCGAGCCACACCAGTGCCGCGCCGCGATCGCCGGCAGCATCATCAGGCCGACGGACATCAGGGTGCCCAGAGCCTCGAAGCCTGAGACGACGCAGAGCACGACGAGGGCGAGGAAACAGCCATGCCACAGGCCGCCGGAGCTGGCCCCTCCCAACGGGCCACCGGGAAAGCCGGGATCGAGGCTTTCCAGCACCAGCGGCCGCCAGATGACCGCCAGCACGGGCAATGTCAGCGTGGCCGCGCCCGCCATCGCCAGCAGCGCGGTGTTGTCCACCGCCAGGACACTGCCGAACAGCAGATGCGTCAGATCGACGCCGCGCTGCGCGGAGATCAGCGCGACGCCCGCCGCCAACGCCACCAGATACAAACCGGCGAGCTGGCTGTCCTCACCCATGCCGGTCCGGCGCGCGAACCAGCCGGCCAGCAGCGCCACGACCAGCCCCGCCACCACGCCGCCCGTGCCCATGGCCCAGACCGACAATCCACCCACGGCGGCCCCGACCGCGATACCCGGCAGGACACCGTGTTGCAGCACGTCGCTCATCAGGCTCATCCGCCGCAGCACGAGGAACACGCCCAAAGGCGGCGCGGCCACCGACAACGCGAGACAACCGGCCAGGGCGCGCCGCATGAAGCCGAGGCCGAACGGCGAGACGATCAGATCGCGGATCAGGCGGCTTCCTCCACGGGAGCGGCCAGTGGAGCATCCGCCACGGATCTCGCCGCCGCCAGCGGCGGGACCGACGCGCTCAGGCGCGCGTGGCGGATGGCGGGCGCCGTCAGGACGTCGTCCGTGGCGCCCCAGCCATGCGCGTCGGTACCCAGAATCAGCGCGTTCGGGAATTCGGCACGGATCAGGTCGAGATCGTGCAGCACGGCGACAACGGTGCGGCCTTGTCGATGCCACATACGAACGATCGCCATCAGGTCGGCCTCGGTCGCGGCGTCGATGGCGCTGAACGGCTCGTCCAGCAGGATGACCGGCGCGTCGCGCACGATGGTGCGGGCGAATAGCACGCGCTGGAACTGTCCGGCGGACAGTGCGCCGATCGGCCGCTGGCCCAGACCGTCCAGGCCCACCGAGGTCAGGGCCCGGTCGGCCACCGCGTACTGCTCGCGCCCGATCCGGCGGAACAAGCCCAGCCGCGCGGTCCAGCCCAGAGCGACGACATCCCGGCAGGTGATGGGAAACGACCGGTCGAGGCGTCCCTCCTGCGGCAACAATGCGATCGCCCGCCCATCCAGACCGCCGCGCTCGATCCGGCCGGACGCCACCGGCAGCAATCCGCACAGCGCCTGCAACAGCGTCGATTTGCCCGCGCCGTTGGGGCCGGCGACCGCCGTCAGCGAACCTGGCGCGAAGGTGCCGGTCAGATCGCGCACCACATCGCGTCCGCCCCGGCGCAGCGTCACATGCTCCAGCCGAATCGACGCCACGGGAAACGATGCCTGGGTCACGACAAAGCCCAGATCACGGCGAGCCACACCATCCCGAGGACCATGGCGGCCAGGATGAGCCGCGATCCGGCTCCGGCGGCGGGGGAGAGTGGATGGGGTGGCGGCCTGGTATCCATGGTTACGATATAACATTCCATATTCCGGGCTGCAAACAGTCCGGAACACAACGCGTGAGTATCGCGTTCGGTCTTTGGGATGTTTGGTATTATCCTGCTCTCGCATGACCGAAACCGACCCCGACGCGGACGCACGCCGCGAGCTGAACCGACACCGCGCCTTCGCGACGTTCCTGTTGGTTCTCATGGGCGCCCTCACCCTCGGCTGTTACGCCCTCCCCCCAGGCTGGGCCACCGATCTGCTGCAGGCCGCGGCCAAGGCCGGCTTCGTCGGCGGCATCGCGGACTGGTTCGCGGTCACCGCGCTGTTCCGCCACCCGCTCGGCATCCCGATCCCGCACACCGCCATCATCCCCAATCAGAAGGAGCGTCTGGGCCTCGCTCTCGGCCGCTTCGTCGCCAACCACGTGATCACGGCGGACGAGGTCTCTTCAGTGCTGGGCCGCCTCGATGTGCCCGGCATTCTGGCGCGCTATTTGAGCGATCCGGTCTCGGCCCGGCCCGCCGCGGTCACGCTGGCCGCCTTGCTGCCGCGCATCCTGGCCACCGTCGAGGACGGCCGCGCCCGCCGCGTCGCCAGCCGGATCATTCCCCGGGTCCTGGGCGGCCCAGGCGCCGGGATGGTGGTGGCGCGGGCACTGCGCACCCTGGTCGAGGGCGGACGCCACCAGGAGGTGTTCGGGTTCATTCTGGAGCAGCTCAAGACGCTGCTCGGCGCGCAGGAGGAGACGTTGCGGGCGGCGATCGAGGAGCGCGTCCGCGAACAGGGGGGACGGCTGATTGGTTGGGCGCTCGGCGCCTCGATCGCGCGGCGCGTGCTGACCACGATCAACACCGAGCTGGACAAAATGAGCCCGGACGGCTCGGAATTGCGCGCCGCGTTCGACGAGTGGATCCGCCGGGAAATCAACCGGATGGAGGAAGACCCGGCGCGCGCGGCGGAGATCGGCGCGGCGATCCGCAAGGTCGTGGCGCATGAGACGGTGCAGGCCTGGATGTGGGATGTGTGGTCGCGGCTGCGCCTGGCGCTGGAGGCGGACGCCGCGCGGCCGAATGGGCGCACGGTGGCGTATCTCGAAGGCGCTTTGGGCAATCTTGGCGCCATGCTGGCATCGGACCCCGGGGCGCGAGCGCGGGTTGAAGCAGCGTCAGCCGGGATCACCAGTGAATTGCTGCCGGCGGCGCGGGAGAAGCTGTCGGCGTTCATCGCTCAGGTGGTGGGGGGATGGGATGCGAAGACGATCACGGACCGGCTGGAGTTAAGAGTGGGGAAGGATCTGCAATACGTCCGGATGAACGGGACGCTGGTCGGGTTTATCGTTGGCGGGGTGCTGTATGCGGTGCTGCGCGCCGGGTTTGGGCATGCGAGTTTTTAGTGCGTTTTCCGATCAGGTTGCGTCCGGTACCCCGCCGCCGTCATCGCGGGCGACGCGAAGCAATCTCCTTGACCGTGCGCACGAACAGGGAGATTGCCGCGCCTCCCCTCAGGCCTGACCGAGGGTCGCTACGCTCCTCACAATGAAAAATGGAGGCGTCCGTTCCGGCTCTGCATGGATATTCCAAGGGCGGTCCCGCCTTGATCACAAATGGGCAAGAGCGTTGCCCTCGAGGAATGCACCTGGTCCGCGATCGGAATGGAATATGTCGTCGCGCCGTCGGCGGGGGATGAGACAGAAATACCGCGACCCGTCAGGCGTTCTCTCGGCTTATTCCGGTTCCGGTCGCATGACCAGGGGCGCGCCCGGGCTCCCACCATAAATCCGGAATTATGCGCGCGGAGCCAAAGCCTCGATGATACGGCAAGCCGCGATCGTGCCATGCGTGCATTGCTCGATGAGCTGGCGCAGTTCGGCACGAAGGGCTGTCAGATCGGCGAGCTTCCGCTCTACCTCGAGGAGATGGAGGTGTCCAATCCGGTCAACCTCGGTGCAGGACTGCTCACGGTCGTCAGACAACCGCAGCAACTCCCGCACCTCGTCCAATGAAAAACCCAGATCGCGACCACGCCGGATGAAGCTCAATTGCCCAAGATGCCGCCTTGTATAGGCCCGGTAATTGCCGCCCGTGCGGGCAGGCGGCGGCAAAAGGCCGATCCGCTCGTAGTAGCGGATGGTCTCGACTTTACAGCCAGTCGCGTGCGCCAGTTCGCCGATGCTGAGGGTACCCGTCGCCATCACTCTTGACCCTGTAGTGACTACAAGGTTTATGTGGGCCGTCACGAAGCTTTTGTCGAGGATGACCATGGCTTGCTGTGACGACGACCTCTGTGCCAGCGCGCCGCCGCCGAACAACGCAGGCTGGCGACGGACGCTGTGGATCGCATTCATGGTGAATGCCGGGTTCTTCATGGCTGAGATCATCGCCGGCGTCGCCGCTGGCTCCGTCGCCTTGCAAGCCGATGCGCTCGATTTTTTCGGCGACGCCGCGAACTACGCGATCAGTCTTGGCGTGGCGGGAATGGCATTGACCTGGCGCACCCGAGCCGCCGTCACCAAGGGCACCACACTGATTGTCTTCGCGCTTTGGGTACTGGGCGGGACGGCCTGGCACGCGTTGTACGGGATGCCGCCCTATGCCGAGGTGATGGGCGCGGTTGGCCTGGCGGCCCTCGTCGCCAACGGCGGCGTGGCGCTGATGCTGTATCGTTTCCGCGGCGGTGACGCGAACATGCGTTCCGTATGGATCTGTGCGCGCAACGACGCAATCGGCAATCTCGCGGTGCTGCTGGCGGCGATGGGCGTGTTCGGGACGGGCGCCGGATGGCCGGATGTGATCGTCGCCGCGATCATGGGGGGACTGGGTCTGTCGGGTGGTTGGCAGATTGTCCGTCATGCGCGCCGTGAGTTGCGTGCGGGGCCCAGTGCTAAGGTTTTGGTGGCCGAATGAACTAACCCGGTGATCCGCGGTTCAAAATTGGCGGCCCTCCAGGTCACCTGGGTAGATTCCACCGCTTGATACTTAAGACCCCGCACGTTACTCCCCCCTGGGTTACCGCCAGGTATTTCATTATATAGGGTGGGGGTCTATGCTATAGAGCGCCATGACCCACACCATCCGCGAAAAACAAAAACTCCTCGCCCGGGTCCGCCGCATCCGCGGCCAGGTCGAGGCCATCGAACGTGCCCTCGACAGCGAGGCCGGCTGCGAACAGGTCATACACCTGCTCGCCGGCGTGCGTGGCGCCATGGCCGGCCTGATGGCCGAAGTGGTCGAGGACCATGTTCGGACCCATCTGGTCGACGCCGAAAAGTATCCCAAAGCGCTGAACGCCGAGGCCGTCAGCCAATTGCTCGAAGTCGTCCGGACCTATCTCAAATGAGCGCCACCGTGCACGAACATCCCGGTGAGATACGGCCGCCCCGCCACTCCCATGTGTTCCTGGGCGAGGCACACGCGGAGAACGCGCGCCGGACCTGGATGGTGATCTGGCTCTGCGGCGCCATGATGATCGCCGAGATCGTGGGCGGCCTGCTGTTTGGCTCGATCGCCCTCGTGGCCGACGGCATGCACATGAGCACCCATGCGGGTGCGCTGTTGCTCTCGGCACTCGCCTACACCTACGCCCATAAACATGCCGAGGATCCGCGCTTCACGTTCGGCACGGGCAAGTTGGGCGACCTCGCCGGGTTCACCAGCGCTGTGATCCTCGCGATGATCGCGCTGCTGATCGGTTACGAGGCGATCAGCCGCATCCTGCGACCCGTGCCGATTCACTTCGCCGAGGCCATACCGATCGCCTGCGTCGGACTTGTCGTGAACGTCGTCAGTGCATGGCTGCTCATGGGCTCAGACGGGGGCGGTGATGGGCATCACGGCCACTGGCGTTCCCATGGGCATTCCCATGGCCAGGGCGCGATGCACGATAACGCGACCCATCGCATCCGCACCCAAACCGGCACACTGGTACTGAGCGTGTTCGAGGATGGCGTGCCTCCGCGCTTCCGTTTGCAGGCGGAGACCGGACCTGGGCCGGCGGCCCATTCGGTGACGATCGAAACCGAACGGCCCAATGGGGCGAGGCAACTCTTCACCATGACCGACGGGGGCCCCTGGCTGGAATCGCCCGAAGCGATCCCGGAACCGCACGAATTCATCGCGCATCTGCGGATCGGCGATGACACTCATACGGTCACGTTTGAAGAGCATGCGCATGGTACCGCGCATCGCGACAACAACATCCGGGCCGCCGCCATCCATGTGATCGCCGATGCCGCCGTGTCGGTGCTGGTGATCGCCGGTCTGCTATTGGCGCGCGCGTTCGGGTGGCTCTGGATGGACCCGCTCGCGGGTATCATGGGGGCCTGCGTCATCGCCAGTTGGTCCCGAGGCCTGATCTGGGATACCGGGGCCATCCTGCTCGACATGAACCCGGACCGGCGCATGGCGGACAATCTTCGTCAGATGATCGAGAGCGATGGCGATACCATCGCCGATCTCCATCTCTGGCGCCTGGGTCCCGGGCATCTGGGGGCCATTGTCTCGGTCGGCACCCGGGAATCGCGCGGTCCGGATCACTACCGGGCCATGCTGGCTCGATTTCCCTCACTCTCCCACCTCACGATCGAGGTCCAGCGGGTCTGATTGTCAGGCGCCCGATGATGCCGGCTTTCCCGCGCCACCGCGTGATGGCCTCGCCCCAACCCGGCCGTACGCGGGAACACCGTGCCAGATCGGATGGCCCGGTCGAGCCGGACCATCCGATGGTCACTAACCGAGGCTTCCGGTAACCCGGCCTCGGTTCGCGCGAAGGCCTTTGCTACATGGCAGCCGGCCGGACCAGCAGCGCCGCCAGGTCGCTGGCGATCGGTGAGCCCAGGCCGGTGCATGCATCCGGGCCGGGCCGCGCCCGGAAGGCGCCATTGTCGCCAATGGTAATATCGTTAAAACTCAGCGGGTTGTGCCACAGCGCGGGCAGCACCCAGCCGAGTTTGGTGCCGAACGCGGCGAATAACCCGGCGTACAGCGGCGCGACCGCGCTGGTTCCCCCGGTGGGGGATACCTGACCGTTCAACACGACATTATAGCCGGTCTCCGGGTCCGCATTGGCCGCGACGTCCGGCACCATACGCCCTGGGCCGTGCGGCGCCCCAATCTGCCAGGCCGGCATGGGGTGGAACAAGGTGGAAAACCCGCCGCCCGTGCCCTCGCCGCTGGGTTTGCCCGGGTCGTTATTCCAGACGGTTTCCAGGGTAGCGGTTTTGCGCGTCCCGCCGCAGGCGATCACGTGCGGGCAACTCGCGGGCGTATCGACGTTGGCCGCGTTCGGGCCGCCGTCGGACGAGTCATTGTCACCCGCCGCGGCGAACACGATCATCCCCGCCGCGGCCGCCGCCACCGCGGCCTGCTCCATGTCCTGTGCCGCCGCGTTCCCCCACTCGGCCTCGTCCGATCCCCATGAGATCGAGCACACGTCGCAACTGTCATGGATCGCCATGCGCACGGCCGGAGCGATGTCCTTGGCCCAATAAACCCGGATCGTGGCCGGCTTGCCGGTCGCCACCGAATAGGCTGCCGCGGTTACCTGGATGTCGAGGGCGACTTCCCCGTCGCTGCCCGGGTCCACACCGGGGGCGTTGCGCGTGCCGTCGACCGATACATCGACGACCGAGGGAACCGGTATGTTGTTGCTTTCGCAGAATTGCTCCAGGTCGGCGGAAACCCAGCCGCCGCCCAGTTCGATGATACCGATGACACCGCCACCGGTGAGACCGGTGGGCCAGTCGTACGCCTCACACAGGGCCGAAACGTCCCACGGTTTAGCGCCGGCAGCGCGCGGCGCGGTGGATTTGGGGTATTTGATATAGGGCCGGTGGGCTGTTCTTGACCGGCTTAAGTTTGATATACTAACATTTTCCGACGGCGCGCGATGTTTGATTTCAGTCGTGTTCATGATTGCCTTTGATGGAAAAAATCGATTGGTTCAGTTCGGTGGGCTTCGATACCGTCAGGGGAACCCGCCATGCGTCCGGCTCAAACACCGGCACGACGTCGGACTCAGCCTGTGGCGGCGTCGCTCCGGTCTCTTCCGGACATCTTGTTCTGTCGTCGTGCACCATCCTCTCCGCGAGGCGGGTGCGCCGCTTCAGAACATATCATGAACGTCTGTTGGACTCAAGCGAACAATGGGCTCCCTGGGCGGATCGGGATCAACCCTCCGGCCCAGGGCGACAGCCTGACCCCGCCGCACTTGCGCCCGTCTCAGGCGTGGTCATCATGGGCCAATGTCAACGCCTGGGAGCACATTGTGCTGAGCCTCTCCGTCCTCGATCAGTCCACCATCGTGACCGGACGATCGCCCGACGCCTCGATCCGGGAAAGCATCCGGCTGGCGCAATTCTGCGAGGCTCTCGGCTATGCCCGGTACTGGTGCGCCGAGCACCATAACTCCGACAGCCAGGCGGGTACCGCGCCGGAGATCCTGATCAGCGCCATCGCCGCGACGACCACCCGTATCCGCGTGGGATCGGCGGGGGTGATGTTGCCGCATTATTCGGCGCTGAAAGTGGCGGAGCAGTTCCGTGTGCTCGACGCCATCGCGCCGGGGAGAATCGACCTGGGGCTGGGCCGCGCGCCTGGCTCGGACCGGCGCACGGCCTACGCGCTCAACCCCCGAGCCGATACCGCGGCGGACGAGTTCCCCGCCGCCGTGCGCGACCTGATCGGCTGGACCAGTGGCGAAAAGCTGGTCGAGGGCCATCCCTTTCGCGACATTCGCGCCCAGCCGTTGGCGCCAACCCGGCCGGAAATCTGGATCCTGGGCAGTTCCGATTACGGCGCCCAGGTGGCGGCGTATTTCGGACTGCCGTTCTGCTTCGCGCATTTCATCACCGAGGGACGCGGCCTGGATCAGGCGTTCGGCCTGTACCGGGAGGGATATCGCCCGTCCGTTGCCCATCCCACGCCGCACGGCGCGATTTGCGTCTGGGCGGTCACGGCGGAAACCGAGGCCGAAGCGGCGCGGCTGTTCAGTTCGCGAGAAATTTCCCGGCTTAACCGCGACAAAGGTGTGTTCGCTGCCCTGCCCTCACCCGAGGAAGCCGCGGCCTATGTATTGTCCGACACCGATAAAGCGCGGGTCGAACGGTTACGGGCACGCTCGATTTACGGGACGCCGGACGTGGTTGGCACGAAACTACGAGCACTGGCCGAGCAATATCAGATCGAAGAAATCGCCGTTCTGACGACGGTGCACGATCCCGAGGCGCGGCGGCGGTCCTACGCGCTGCTGGCGGCGGAATTTGGTCTGAAAGCGTGACTTTCGACGACATGACGGAATGTCGGGCGGGTTCAGGATCGATGGCCGGCGCCGGAGACCGACGGTCCGCGCCGCCGGAATCCACCTCCTCATGACCGAGCCGATCCTGACCGTCGAAAATCTCTCCCGCCACTTCGCGGTCCGGCGCGGCATCCTGTTCGGCCGCTCCGCCGGGGTGGTTCGCGCCGTCGACGGCATTTCGTTTTCGGTCAACCGCGGCGAGACCCTGGCCCTGGTCGGCGAATCCGGTTGCGGCAAATCCACCACCGCGCGACTGGTGCTGCGCCTGATCGAGCCCACCACCGGCACGATCCGCTTCGAGGGCACCCATATCCAGGACATGCGCGGCGCACCGCTGCGTGAATTACGGCGCCGCATGCAGATCGTGTTCCAGGACCCGTTCGCTTCGCTCAATCCGCGCATGGCCGTTGGGCAGATTCTGGAAGAACCGCTGATCGTCCACCATTTGGGCGATCTCGCCTGGCGCCGGGCCAGGGTCGAGGAATTGCTCGGTGTGGTTGGCCTGGCCGCGTACCACGCGCGGCGATATCCGCACGAGTTCTCCGGCGGGCAACGCCAGCGGATCGGGATCGCGCGGGCGTTGGCGGTGGAGCCCGCGTTGATCGTCTGTGATGAGCCGGTCTCGGCACTGGACGTGTCGATCCAGGCGCAGGTCGTCAATTTGTTGCGGGATCTGCAGCGAAGACTCGGCTTGTCCTATTTGTTCATCGCCCACGATCTGGCGGTGGTGAAGCATGTCGCCGACCGGGTGGCGGTGATGTATCTCGGCCAGATCGTCGAGATCGGGCCGAAACATGCGTTGTTCAGCGATCCGCGGCATCCCTATACGCGAACGCTACTCGCCGCGATTCCGCGGCCCGACCCGCATCGCGACCGCGCGCGGGAGGTCGCGGCCGGCGATGTCCCGAGCCCGATGAACCCGCCCTTGGGTTGCCGGTTCCACACACGCTGCCCATACGTGATCGACCGTTGCCGGACCCAGGTGCCGGAGCCGGCCGAATGGGCGGTGGACCACCTGGTGGCCTGCCATCGCGCGGCGGAGCTTCCTCCGGCGGCCGGCATCGGGACGGATCACGTGGCGCCCGCGGCGGCGCGGCGGATGGCGCTTTACGCGCGCCGGCGGGACGCGGCTTCCGCCGAATAACGCCTGGGGCCTCGGAGCGATCATGTCTTGCCCGCCAAAGCCGCCCGCTTGCCAGAGCGCCACCAGGTCCGGCACATGTCCGCCCAACCGGAGGCCGCGGATGCGCTGGATGTTTGCCCTGCTCGTGATGCTCGCTCTGCCGCTCGCGGCCCAGGGAGAGAGTCTGCCCGATGGCGGGGTGACCGCGCCCGAGGTCGCGGCCGCGCTGAAGCATGCTGGTTACCCGGCGGACATCCTCGCCGACCGAGCGGGCGATCCGTTGATCCGAAGCTCCACCGGCAAGGTGTTGTTCAACGTGAATTTCTACCAGTGCGGCCCGCGGCTTCGGTGCGCCTCGATCCAGTTCACCGCGCCGAATCGGCGGAGGGGCGTGGCGCCCGCCACCATCGCGGCATGGAACCGGGACCGACGCTTCGGCCGGGCGTTTCAGGACCGAAGTGGCGTATCCTGGGTCTCGATGGATGTTGAAGCCAGCCACGGCATGACGACCGAGGCGCTGGAAGCCAACATCGGCCGCTGGATCACGGTGTTGAACGCGTTCGAGATTTTCGTCGCGGGGTAATACCAGGGCGCCTGACTCTCGGCCCACACGTCATGGCCCGCCCTGACGAGGTAGCGACGGCGTCGTGTGTCAATCATTAAACGCGCCGGTATAACAAGCCGCTACGACGCGACGACCGTGTTCAATTGTTTCTCGACCACATCCGGGAGTACGTGCCATGGACATACCGGATGGCACCGGCGCGTGATGCGCCGTTATGCCAATCGGCGAAAGAAATCACTCACGGTATTCCGTTCCACGACATGGCCCAGCTCGACCGGGCCACCTCTTCAGGCACGTGCCGCAACAAGTGGCCCGACGAGCCGAGCCACGACGGTTTGGCTGGAAGAGTCATCCCTTTCGCCGGTTACCATGACCCGGAGGATGGAAGCGCCAGGATGCCGTTCTCCCCCTTTGGCACGCCCCGTTGGCACGGTTGTCGGGTACTCCCCTCCGGAGCTAAACTTCCGGAACCAGATCGGGTTCGATATCGTTTCCCGGAAATCCGGTTCCGGTCATGAGAGTTCGCCGCCGGTATCGGGTTGTACCCAGCCAGGCGGTGCTCTCCAACACCCGAGGTGCATGCGATGACTTACTACACAAAGGTTCTTCAACCCGACGAACGGGTCAGGTATGTTGGTAAGTTGCATTGGACCATCTACCGAAATTCAATCATGCTGGGCCTGTTGACCGTTATCGTCGCGTGCTTTGCTCTGAGCCTGTCTGAGCATCAGCGACCGGTCGCGCTTGTGGCGGCGGCGATCCTGGCGATTTTGGCGATATTATTTTTTCTGGGTTCGTGGTTCGTCCGCGTATCCACGGAAATCGTGGTGACGGACAAACGGATCATCCACAAAGTCGGGTGGATTGCCCGCCGCACCGAGGAGATCAACATCACCAAGGTCGAGACGGTTGATGTGGCCCAGGGAATTGTGGGCCGAATCTTTGATTTTGGCACCGTGTTGATCAAAGGAATCGGCGGGAGCTGGGAGCCGCTGCGACGTGTGGCGTCGCCACTTCAGTTACGCAATGCGATCGTCGTCGGTTAGTCAAAGTCGTGATACCAACAGGGCACTTTGGCGTCTGAATACCCTGGCGGGCCGGCTCAACGGAATAATCGCGCGGCCAATGAAAGCTTCTCCGCCGCCGCCCGCAAACGCCTGTCCCGGGTCCAAAACCTCGCTCCGGGAGTCAGGCGGGTCGCCGCCAGAAGGTGCGCATCAACGTATCCGATACCGATGCCGAAAAGCGTTTCCTGTTCGATGAAGTGAATTACCTCCTCGTCGCTGGCCACATTCGCCAACGGAAGATCCATCAGATTGGACAAAGCATCGCACTGGCGCGGCAGTCCCAAGCAGAGTTCGCCAATCATATGCGGATGGACAAGCACCAACTCGTGTTCGAGCAGCGCCGCCAACCTCTCGTCGCCGTGTCGCAGATGCTCGACCCAGACAGACGTATCGACCAGGATCACGCCGGCTCGGTCCGCCGCCGGCGTACCGTCCGTAGGTTCGGTTCGGTGCCCCCCAGGCGGGCAAGCCGTCGCGCGGCCTCCCGTTCGACCAGCGCGGTCAACGCCGCGCGAAGCACCGCGGAGGTCTCCTTCAGCCCAGTGTAGGACCGGGCCTTGGCCATCAGGTCGTCGTCCAGCGTGACCGTCGTGCGCATTGGGTTAACTTCCTCGGGCGGGATACATCATCTATCGCATCAAACGATGCAAAATTCAATGCCGCGATACCCCGGTCCTGACAGCGGCCACCGTCGGCGCTATGTCTGGCCGCGATCCGGCGGATCCATCCGCCCCTCAACAGACCGGAGGACACCTCCATGACCACCGTGAACGCGAATATCGCCGCCCCTCGCCTGTTGCTTGTCGCCGGCGGCGCGGTGAAGCAAATCGCCGAGGTATTGGGCAAATTCGGTCTCTCCCGCCCACTGATCGTCTCCGATCCGTTCATGGTCAAACTGGGTCTGATCGACCGCTGCCTCGCGCCTTTGGCCGCCGCCGGCATCCAGGCGGATGTGTTCAGCGACACGATCCCCGAACCCACCGACACGGTGATCGAGGCCGGCGTGGCGGCGTTCGCCAAAGCCCCATACGACTGCCTGATCGGCTTCGGCGGCGGCTCGCCGATCGACACCGCGAAGGCGATGGCGATCCTGGCACCAACGGCGGCATCCGGCGGCGGGAAGATGCGCGATTACAAGGTCCCGGTGGCCGCCGACCGCGGCGCCGTGCCGGTCATCGCCATCCCCACCACCGCCGGCACCGGCAGCGAGTGCACGCGCTTCACCGTGATCACCGACACCGAGCGCGACGAGAAGATGCTGATCAATGGTCTGGGGTGCCTGCCGCTGGCCGCGATCGTCGATTACGAACTGACCCTGACCGTGCCGCCCAGAACCACCGCCGATACCGGGGTGGACAGTTTCACCCACGCACTGGAGGCGTTCGTCTCGAAACGGGCCAATCCATTTTCGGACGCGCTGGCGCTCGCCGCGATGGACCTGATCGGCAAGAACATCCGCACCGCCTATGCCGAGCCCAACAATCACGCCGCCCGCGAGGCGATGATGATCGGCGCGACCCAGGCCGGGCTGGCGTTTTCCAATAGCTCGGTGGCACTGGTGCACGGCATGTCGCGGCCGATCGGCGCGCATTTCCATGTCCCGCACGGACTGTCCAACGCGATGTTGCTGCCGGCGATCACGCGGTTTTCCATCCACGGCGCCGAGGCCCGCTATGCCCAGGCGGCACGCCGCTCGGGGTTCGCCGCGGCGGCCGACAGCGACGCGGTGGCGGCGGCCAAACTGGTGACGGGGCTGGAAACGCTGAACCAGGATCTGTCGGTGCCGACGCCCTCCGGGTTTGGCATCAAAGAGGCTGACTGGAACGGCAAGATGGCGCTGATGGCGGAGCAGGCGCTGGCCTCGGGTAGCCCCAACAACAATCCGCGGGTGCCGAACGCGTCGGAGATCGTCGCGCTGTACCGCGCGGTGTGGACCGGCGCGTCGGTCAATATCTGAACCCAGGCGGTGCGCGAGAGACTCTGGCCAGACCATGGCCGATCGCGCTAGACAACCATCAGAACACGAGCACCAGGGGACGTTAATGGACAGTGCGATTGAAAAAGCCGCGATGCGCAAGGTGTATCTGCGCATTTTGCCGCTGACGGTGGTGATGTATTTCCTGTGCTACATTGACCGTATCAATGTCAGCTTCGCCGCGCTGACGATGAACAAGGACATTGGGCTGGACGCGTGGACCTATGGGCTTAGCTCCAGCGCGTTCTACCTCGGTTACGTCGTGTTCGAGATCCCGAGCAACCTCGTCATGGACAAGGTCGGCGCGCGGCTGTGGCTGGCGCGGATCATGATCACCTGGGGGCTCGCCTCGGCCGTCACCGCCGCCGTCGTGGGACCGACGAGCTTCCTCGCCATCCGCTTCCTTCTGGGCGTCGGTGAGGCCGGCTTGTTCCCCGGCACCATCCTGCTGTTCACTTACTGGTTCCCCGACGCGCATCGCGCCCGCATCATCGGCTCGTTCACGCTCGCGCTGCCCGTTTCCGTCGCCCTCGGCGCGCCCATCTCCACCGCGATCCTGGGCCTGGACGGCATGCTGGGCGTCAAAGGCTGGCAGTGGATTTATATCATGGAGGCGATTCCAACCGTCCTGATCGGGTTCTTCGTGCTGTACGCGATGAACGACCGGCCCGAGAAAGCGAAATGGCTCACCGACCAGGAGCGGGCCTGGCTGACCACCACGCTGGAACGCGAGCGCCACGCGGTTGAGGCCGGCGGCAAATTCAGCGTCCTGCGCGGCATGACCAATGCCAAGGTGCTGCTGCTGTCCGTCAACTACCTCGGCATCGTGACCGCGAGCCTGGGCCTGCTGCTGTTCGTGCCGCAGATCATCAAGTCGCTCGGCGCGACGACGATGGGCACCGGCTATGCCACGAGCCTCGCTTACATTTGCGGTGCGGCATCGATGATTGGGTTCAGCTGGCTGTCGGACAAATTGGGCGATCGGCGGTGGCTGCTGTTCCTGACCTGCCTGATTTCGACAGCGGGTCTGGTGATCGCGGGGGCCACGATGGGCACCTGGTGGTCGCTGGCGGGCATGTGCATCGCGACGGCCGGGTTCTATGGCACCAAAGGCCCGTTCTGGGCCATGCCGACCATGCTGCTGACCGGCGCCGCTGCGGCGGGCGGGATCGCCTTCATCAACGCATTCGGCAATATCGGCGGTGCGCTCGGGCCCGCGATCGTGGGATGGTTGAAGGACACCACCGGCAGTTACTCAGGCGGGTTGTACGGGCTGGCGGCGTTCACCGGCGTCAGCGCGGTGATCGCGTTGGTGGCGCTGAATATCCCGCGCCGGGTGGGCATGGGGGCGGTCGCGCCGGCGGAGTAGACCAGGCCACCCGGGAACGCGCCGCGCCCGAGGAACAGGAGACCGGCCGGTGTCTGATACTGAAGATGACCGGTCGGCTTATGCGCGGCGCATCAGTTCCGAGATTGGCGTGTTCGCGCGCCAGGGGTCGTTGCACCGCCTCGCCGGCATCGCGGACTGGCGCAACGGCGTTTTCCTCGACCCACCATTGCGCGAGGCCTTCGGCCACATGTCGGCCGCGTCGATTTATGCCGCCACGATCGCGGCCGCGATCGAACGTTGCGGTGCTCAAAAGGTATTTTCCTTGGGGTGCGGCGACGGAGAACAGGAGATCGCGGTACTGCGCGCCGCCGACCAACTGGGCTTGCGGCGCTTCCGGATCCACGGACTTGAACTCTCGCCCATCAGTCTGGCGCGTGCCCAGTCGGCGGCCGAAGCAGCCGGTCTGTCCGAACGGTTCATCGTCCTCGAGCACGACCTTAATCGCGGCATTCCCGCGGGCGAGACGCCCGCGGCGGTCATCGCGCACCATGTCCTGCATCACATCGTCGCGCTGGAACCGTTGCTTGAAAGCATCGAGGAACGACTCCATCCCGGCGGTGTGCTGGTTAGCTTCGACATGATCGGCCGCAACGGGCACATGCTGTGGCCGGAGGTACGCCCGCTGGTTCGGCGCCTGTGGGCCATGCTGCCCGCCGCCAAACACCACGATCATGTTTTCGGCCGGCCCATGCCGTACTATCAGGATTGGGACTGCGCCATCGAAGGGTTCGAAGGTGTCCGCGCGCAGGATATCCTGCGCCTCATCGCCGAGCGGTTCGTGCCCGAGGCCCTGGTGGTCTGGGGCGGTATCAGTCAGGTGTTCCTCAGCGATCGGGCCGGCCCAGGCTTCGATCCGGATGCCGCCGCCGATCGCGCGTTCATCGCGGCGGTGCAGACGCTGGAGGCCGATCTCCTCGAGCGGCGGTGCACCACCCCAACTGAGATGGGCGCCGCGTTCCGGCCGCGTCGCGGGGGATTTCGCGGCCCGGCCGAGGCCGCCGCGTGTTTGGCCCGATCCGTCCGCATGCCGGGCGAGCGCTTCGCGGCGATCCTGGACCCGGGTTTTCCGTCGCCCTTTCCGCCTGTTCCGGCAGCGGAACTTCCTGTCCTCGCGCATGACGCCGTGAACCGGATTCAACCGGGATCACCGGCGGCGGCGGCGTTGCGGGAAGGTTGGGAGGCACCGGAGCGCGACGGCGTCTGGGCCATCCTGGACGAGCAATCGATTGTCTTCCGTTTGCACAGGCCGGTTACCCGCATGGACCTGCATATATGGAACCCCTGTCCCACCACGTCTCACCAAACGCTGCTCGCCACGACACAGGCGGGCGGCAGCGCGAGACTGGGGCCGTTGGCCGAAAAGGAGTCCGCGATTTTGCGTCTGGACTGTCCCGGGCCGCCTCAGACGCAATGGGACATTCGGATCGGCTGCTCTACCTACCTGCGGCCCGACCAGGATGGCCTGGTGGACAGGCGTCCCCTGTCCTGGCGGCTGACCGGGATCGACCCAGGCGGACAGGGAAGTACCGGAATGCGAGGGTTCGCCGGGCGGCTCGGAGCCTCGCTTCGAACGTTCCGCGGATCGCGGCGGCGTTAGGCCACTGGGCGGGCGGAATGACAGCCCGGCGCTGAGCCGCCGGTTAACGCCCAGCAAGCGGGACCGTCATGGTGGCGCCGGCCAGCCCAACCGCCAGCATCGCACCCCCGATCGCCGTCCCTACCACCCTCCCGGGCCACGCCTGATCGTGAATGAGCGTCCCGTGCGCCAGAGTTGATAGCGGAACGCCAGATAAGCGATCAACGCCGCGGCCAGGACCAGCGGCAGGATCATCACCACGAACCAGAATGTCAGTGCGACGATCAGCACCGCTACGGCGAGCACCATTGTCACGATGGTCCAGATCATGATCCGGGCACCGATGGGCGGCCTGGGAGGCGGCGGCGGCGGCGGCGAGGCGAACTCCCCCTCCAGCGTCATGTCGATGATGGTTTTGTCATCTTTCGTCATGCCGGAAAGGTGGCCTCGCCCGGTCCCCGCTTCAAGCCCACCCTGACTCGGTCTATGGTGAGCCCAGGAGCAGGAGGTCCAAAGGGATGCAGGTCGGTCTTTTCATCAATACGCAATTTCCGGAAGGGTACGACGTCGCCGCGCGGGTGCCGGAGATGGTCGAACAGGTGCGCGTGGCACGCGACGCCGGGTTCAAATCGCTGTGGTTCCCGCATCACTGGCTGACCTATCCGATGCAGATGCTGCAGATCACGCCGGTAATGGGGTATGTCGCGGCACATGCTCAGGGGATGACGATCGGGCCGAATATCCTGATTTTGCCGCCGCAGAACCCGATGCACGTCGCCGAGGAAGCCGCCACGCTCGATGTGCTGACCAACGGCAATTACGTGCTCGGGCTGGGCCTGGGTTACCGTCAGCCGGAGTTCGACGCGTTCGCCATTCCACTGTCGGAACGCGCGCCGCGGTTCAACGAGAGCATCGCGCTGATGAAGCGACTCTGGACCGAGGATAAGGTCACGCATCAAGGCCGCTTTTACACCGTGAACGACGCGGGCATTGGCGTGAAGCCGATCCGGGCGGGTGGACCGCCGTTGTATATCGCCGGCCAGGCCGATGTGTCGGTGAAGCGCGCCGCGCGGATCGGCGACGCGTGGCTAATCGTCAACAGCAGCGGTCTGAGCAAAACCGTTCCGCTGATGAAAACCTACCGTGCCGCTCTCGCGGAATACGGCCGGACCGCGACTGACTTTCCGATTACCGTGGAATGCTATGTCGGCGATCGGCACGCCACCGCGCATGAGGAATGCCGGGAACCGTTGCAGTATAAATACAACGCCTACGCCGCGTGGGGCCTCGAGGGCCGCCAGAAGACCGAGACGCCGTTTGAGGAGTTCGCCCGCGATAAGTTCATCATCGGCGACAAGGTTTCGGTGAAGGAGGAGATCGCCCGGTATCACGAACTCCTGGGTGTCAACCACTTCATCATGCGCTGCCAGTGGCCGGGATTGTCGGTCGCGCGGACATTGGCGTCGATCAAGCGGTTGGGGGAGATTTTCGCCGCCTGATCGTCATGGCCCGGCTCGTCCGGGCCACCTGATCCATCACATCGCGGCGCCAGGTGGCCCGGACGAGCCGGGCCATGACCTTAAGTTCCGCTTACAGCAGATCCTTCACCGCGTCCTGAAACCCCTTGATCGCCGCGAGATGCTCGGCGGCCGTCTTGCCGGCGATCCGCTTATGATGACCCGTGGCATAGGTGGTGTGTGCCGTGACATGCGTCACCCCGGCGTTCTTCCAGAACGTGACCTCCTTGCGCCAATCATCCTTCGTCCCGCTCCCCAGAGACATCCATACCTCGATCCCCACCTCGGCCGGATCGCGGCCGGCGGCGCGGGTCAGCGCGCGCAGCTTGTCGAAAGCCTTCAGCGCCGTGTCGTCCGCCGGATACGCCAGCGGCATCCAGCCATCGCCCCATTTGGCGGTGCGTTCCAATGTCGCATCGACATGACCCCCGAACCAAACTGGCACCCGGCCCGATTTCGGCCGCGGATTGAGGCCGGAATCGTCGATCGTGTGGTACTTGCCCTTGAAGTTGACATGCTGGTTGGCCCACAGCGCTTGCATCACCTGGACCTGTTCCTCCGACCGCTTGCCGCGATTGTGGAAATTTTCGTTCAGTCCGGTGAATTCCAACTCGTTCCAGCCGACCCCGACGCCCAGACGCAGCCGGCCATTCGACAATTCGTCGAGGCTGGCTGCCTGTTTGGCGACCAGGACGGCCTGGCGCTGCGCCAGGATCAGCACGCCGGGCGCGAAACCAATCTTGTCGGTGCAGCCGGCGATGAAGCTGAACAGCACAAACGGATCATGATACGCGGTGACGGACGTGCCGACCCGCTTCTTGTCCTTATGCCCCGCCGGATTGCCGCCAAGCACGTGATCCGGCGCCTGGATATAGTCGAAGCCCAATCCTTCCAGAGTCCGCGCGTAATCGCGGATAACCGCGGGACCGGTGCCGATATCGCCGACCGGCAATGATGCGCCAAGTTGCATGGTTCTTGTCCTCGTTACAGAAAGTCGGCGACCGCGGCGCGATAGCGCTGCAACGCGGCCAGATGATCGCTCAGCGACTTGCCGGCGATGCGGTGATGATGCCGCCGGTGGAACGTTGTCGTCAGGCAAATATGCGTCACCCCGAGCGCCTGCCAGAACGCGGCCTCCTTCCGCCAGTCAGCCTCCGAGCCCGCGCCGCAGGATGTCCAAACCTCGATCCCGATCGAGGCCGGATCGCGGCCCTCGGCCTCGGTCAGGCGGCGCAGTTCGCTGAAAATTTCCACGGCGGTCTGATCCGGCGGATAGGCGTTCGGCATCCAGCCATCGCCCCATTTGGCGATACGCGGCAGCGTCTTTTCGTGATGCCCGCCATACCAGACCGGCACGTGGCCCGAGGCCGGCCGCGGGTTGATCCCGGCGTCGTCGATCGTGTGATA